>Ga0310345_10000074_pt1 | contig 222130 bp, 195 predicted proteins | sample HC15DNA20500_MG_FD_204667 | JGI IMG/M metagenome (GOLD analysis project Ga0310345, IMG submission 204667) | Marine microbial communities from station ALOHA, North Pacific Subtropical Gyre - HC15-DNA-20-500_MG | ecosystem: Environmental > Aquatic > Marine > Oceanic | place: Pacific Ocean... | reverse complement strand
CTGCGTCTGGATGCTCGTGATGCTGCTGGGCACGCTCGGAAAGACCTCGTACTGGCCGATGGTTTTCGGGGCGTAGTCCTGCGCGTTGTTCTCGAACTGCAGGTTGATGAACGTCGAACCGGTCAACAGGTTGCCGGACTTGATGGTGGCACGCAGGCCGTTGGCGAAGAAGCGCCGGTTGTTCTCGCGCCATTGCGCGTCGCTCCAGTCGGCCCAGCTGTTGGCCGGACGCTGGGGCTCGACCGAGATCAGGACCGGAATCTTGAAGTCCGAGAACTGGCCGAAGTCGAAGTCGTCACGGAAGTAGGGCACCTGCTCGACCGTGCCCATGCGCAGGCCGCGGTATTCGACAGGCGCACCGTTATTCAGGCCGCGTACCGAGTCGTCGAGGAGAATGACGTACTTGATCTTGTCGTCGAAGCGATCCTGGGCGGCGGCGTTGCGGGTCGGATACAGCTTGAAGCCGTGTCCGGCCTCGACCGCGGCGCCTGGTTCCACGCCGGCGGGCAGGCCGAAGGTCACGCCGCCGGCAAGAATGCTCTGCAACGAGCCGGTCTGGACATCCACGCCGTTAGAGCCGAGATGGAAATCGATGCCGGAACGCAGCCAGAACTGCGTGGTGCGTGTGACCAGACGCGAGAACGGTTCGCGCACGAATACGCGATATTCCATGCGCTGCGCGTCGACGGCGAATTCGCTGGACTCGATCTGGCCCACGGTCTGGCCCTGGTAGATGATCGGGTCGCCCACGGCCAGCGAATTGTCGGCATCGCTGTTGAGCGTGACGACCACGCCGGGTTCGTCGGGCGAGCGTGCCGGCGGCGTATCCTGCACCGCGAACTCGCGCCGCGAGGTCTCGGCCTGGCCGGGTTGCAGCTGGATGTAGGCCCCGGACAGGATCGTGCCGAGCCCGCTGATGCCCTGGCGTCCCACGCGCGGTTTCACGACCCAGAAGCGGCTGTCCTTCACGAGCAGATCGGCCGTATCGGGATTCATCTGCACGGTCGCGACCGCGCCGTTGTAGTCGTCGGCGAGCCGTACGTTCACCACATGGCCGACCTCCACGCTGCGTACCTTGACCAGGGTCTTGCCGGCTTCGAGGCCTTCCGCCGTATCGACGGCCAGGGTGATTTCCGGGCCGTGCGACATCACGTTCTGGTAGATGAGCCAGAGGCCGATGAGCGCGGCGCCGAGCGGAATCAGCCATACGGGCGACGGGCGCCAGCGGCCCGGGCGAGCGGTTACTGCGGTGTTCGGGTCATTGCTCATGCACTATCCGCGTTGAAAGTGTCGCCCCAGAGGCGTCGCGTGTCGAAGGTCAGGGCGGCGACCATGGTCACCACGACCACGGCCGCGAACGCCAGCGCTGCCGGGCCCGGTTCGATGGCCATCAGCGCGCCCGCCCGGACCAGCGCCGCCAGCACCGCGACCACGAACACGTCGATCATCGACCAGCGGCCGAGCTTTTCGGTCACGCGATAGAGCCGCATCTGTGCCTGCGAATCGTCGTGCCAGCCATGACGCGCGGCCAGGCAGAGCCAGCCCAGAGCGACGATCTTGCTGATCGGGACCACCACGCTCGCCACGAATATGACCAGCGCGATCGGCCACGATCCGGTGTGCACGAGGTGCAGCACGCCGCCGATGATGGTCTGCGGTTCGGTGCTGCCGAGACTCGTCGTCGACATGATCGGGTAAAGATTGGCCGGAATGTACAGGATCGTGGCGGTGACGAGCAGCGCCCAGGTCAGCTGCAGCCTGTCGACGCCGTAATGCGCGTGGCGTCGGCCGCAGCGCGGGCAGTGGTGGCGACGGTTGGCGCGAAAGGGCGTGTCGCAGCCGCGACAGAAGACCAGTTGCTGGCTCGCGCCGGTACGGCCCGTCTGTATGGCGGGCGCGGCCGCCGGCACGGGCGCGAGCCGGTCCCAGAGGCTCGACCAGTCCACCAGCGTCAAGGTGCGCAACAGCAATAGCGCGTAGACACAGAACGCGACGAACGACAGGCCGATGTGCACATCGGCGAGGGTGACGATCTTGATCAGGCTGACCAGCACGCCGACGATGAACACGTCCGACATCATCCAGGGTTCCAGCGGCTTCAGCCGGCGCGCCAGCTGGATCGCGAGGCGATGCCCGCCTTCGCCGCGCGCGGCCACAGCGCACAGATACACGAGTGCGAGCAGGTAACCGCCCGGCAGACCGACCGTGGTCAGCAGCAGCAGCGTTGCCAGGCTCGGATACGCGTAACCGGCGAGTGCACCGGCAGCGTCCACGAACGACATCGTATGCCCGATGCCCTGGGTCGAGAAGCTCAGGAAATCGAAGGCGAAGACCAGCCCGAGCATGATCAGCGTGCTCAGCGCCCACGCCAGCGGGCGCTGCATATCGCGCTGTGCGGGCGCCGCCACGTGGTGGTGGCAGCGCGGGCAGTGCGCGGATTCGCCTTCCGCACGCGGCGGCACACGCATCACCCAGTCGCATTCGCGACATAGCGCGATACGATCGGCGCTTGCGTGGGGTCGGGCGTTCATCGTGGTGCCATAGCGCGGACAGGCGGTTACGGATGCACCGGGCAAAAAAAGCGGGCCGCAGCCCGCTTTTTCGCCGCCGCGTGCTAGCGGTTGTTGATGTCGACGTAGTCGCGCAGCTGGTAGCCGGTATAGACCTGACGCGGACGCGCGATGCGCATGCCCGGATCGGCCATCATTTCCGACCAGTGTGCCGCCCAGCCGACCGTGCGCGCGATGGCGAACATGGGCGTGAACATGTTCACCGGAATGCCCAGCGCCTGGTAGATGATGCCGGAGTAGAAGTCGACGTTCGGATACAGCTTGCGCTCGACGAAGTAGTCGTCTTCCAGGGCGATGCGCTCGAGCTCGAGTGCGAGTTCGAAGAGCTTGTTGTTCTGCATCCCGTAGTGCTCGAGGATCTCGTGGCAGTAGCCGCGAATGATCTTGGCGCGCGGGTCGAAGTTCTTGTACACGCGATGGCCAAAGCCCATCAGACGGAATGGGTCGTTCTTGTCCTTGGCCTTTTCCAGGTACTTCGGCACCTGCGACACGTCGCCGATTTGGCCGAGCATGTTCAGCACCGCCTCGTTGGCGCCGCCGTGGGCCGGCCCCCACAGCGCGGCGATGCCCGAAGAGATCGCGGCGTAGGGGTTGGCGCCGGTGGAACCGGCCATGCGCACGGTCGAGGTCGAGGCGTTCTGTTCGTGGTCCGCGTGCAGGATGAACAGCACGTCCAGCGCCTTGGCGGCCACCGGATCGACTTCGTATTCCTCGGCCGGCACGGCAAAGCACATGCGCAGGAAGTTGGCGGCGTAGTCGAGATGATTCTTCGGGCCGATCTTCGGCTGGCCGATGGAGTGCTTGTAGGCGGCCGCCGCAATCGTCGGCATCTTGGCGATCATGCGATGAGCGAAGATCGCGCGATGCTCCGGATCCCGGATGTCGGTCGTGTCGTGATAGAAGGCCGAAAGCGAACCCACGATGCCGGTCAGAATGGCCATCGGGTGGGCGTCGTAATGGAAGCCGTCATAGAACTTGACCAGCGACTCGTTGAGCATCGTGTGATGCGTGATCGCGTGGCGGAAGTCTTCCATCTCGGTGGCGTTCGGCAGTTCGCCGTTGAGCAGCAGGTAGCACACCTCGAGATAGCTCGAGTGCTCGGCCAGCTGATCGACCGGGTAGCCGCGATACATCAGGATGCCGTTCTCACCGTCGATGAAGGTGATATCCGACTTGCAGCTGCAGGTCGCGGTGAACGCGGGATCGTAGGTGAATACGCCCTGTTTCGTGTTCAGGCCGCGTACGTCCACGCCCGGCGTACCGAGGGTGCCGTCGACGACCGGCAGCTCGGTGCTGCTGTCGCCCTGCGGATTGCTGATCTTGAAAGCTTCGCTCGTCATCTACGATCTCCCGGGTTTAGTCCGTCATGTCCGGTATCAGGCCTGTCAGACCTCGATCACCGGTTGCGGATAATGCGAAGGGTATTCGGTACGTGCCACGCCGGTGTCCACGGCAGCCTGGGCCACGGCGGGCGGAATGAAATCGATCAGCCGCGGGTCGAACGGGCTCGGAATGATGTAGTCCGGGCCGAACGACATGGCGTCCTGATCGTGGGCCTCCAGCACGCTGTTGGGCACCGGCTGGCGGGCGAGTTCGCCCATGGCGCGGGCTGCGGCGACGCACATGGTCATGTTGATGCGCCGCGCGCGCACATCGAGCGCGCCGCGAAAGATATAGGGAAAGCCCAGTACATTGTTGATCTGGTTCGGATAGTCGCTGCGGCCGGTCGCCATGATGAGATCGTCGCGCACGCTCTTGGCGTCCTCGGGCGTGATCTCGGGCGTGGGGTTGGACAGCGCGAACACCACCGGCTTGGCCGGCATCATGCCGATCTGTTCCCTGGATACCGTCTCCGGGCCCGACAGGCCGATGAACACGTCTGCCTGCTTCATGGCGTCGTCGACGGTGCGCAGGTCGGTCTTGGTCGCGAACTGCGCCTTCTGCTCGGACAGATCGTCGCGATCGGCGTGGATCACGCCCTTGCGATCGCACATGAACACATTCTCGAGCTGCGCGCCCATCTCCAGCAGCAGGTTCATCGACGCGACGCCTGCCGCGCCCGCGCCCATGCACACGATCTTCGCATCGGCGAGCTGCTTGCCCTGCAGTTCGAGCGCGTTGATCAGGCCGGCCGCGACGATGATCGCGGTACCGTGCTGGTCGTCGTGAAAGACGGGAATATCGAGACGTTCGATAAGCGTCTGTTCGATCTCGAAACAGTGCGGCGCTGCGATGTCCTCGAGATTGATCCCGCCGAACGTCGGCGCGATGCGCATCACCGTATCGATGAAGTCCTTCGGGTCGTCGGCGTCGACTTCGATATCGAAGACGTTCACGTCGGCAAACTTCTTGAAAAGCACCGCCTTGCCCTCCATCACCGGCTTGCTGGCCAGCGCGCCGGTATCGCCGAGGCCGAGCACTGCGGTGCCGTTGGAGATCACCGCGACCAGATTGCCCTTGGAGGTATAGCGAAAGGCGTCCTCGGGGTCGTTCTGGATCGCCTTGACCGGTTCGGCCACACCCGGCGTGTAGGCCAGCGACAGCTCTTCGTACGTGGTAAAGGGCTTGGTGACCGAAATCGCAAGTTTCCCCGGCTTGGGCTTTGCGTGGTAGTCCAGAGCTTCCTGTTTGCGCGAGTAATCGGCCATGCAGTTTTGCGGCTTTGCGTTCCGGCAGAGGGGCCCGTCAGCGCGCGGTTCGCGGCGCTAGGGCGATTATCAACGAATACCCGAGTATACCGGCGGTCTCGCCTTGCGACTAGCGATGCCTGTGTGGCTCAGCTGTTTTCCGGCTGTGCGTCGACCCCGAGCAGCGCGCCGTCCGGATCGGTCTCGACGCTGACCGCGATCGGTTGGCAGCACACGAAACAGTCCTCGATATAGCTTTGATCGCCCGCCGAGCAGTCGATGAGCAGGGTGATCGGTTCGCCGCAGTAGGGGCAGGTCACTGTCGCTTCTTCGAGCATGCGCGTTTCGTTCGGGCGGTGGTTCAGGGCAGCAGTTCGGCGAGAATGGTATCGAGAAAACGCCAGCCACGATCGGTGGCGCGCAGGCCTTGCGCATCGAACGCCACCAGCCCCTGGGCGATTGGCGTCGACAGGGCGTCGCCCAGTTCGGCCCAGCACAGGCCGCTGCGTTGTTCGTATTCCTCGCGCGATACGCCCGCCCGCCGGCGCAGGCCGTTGAGCAGGTATTCGAAACGCGCGTCGTCGGCGGTGAGCACGCGTGTTTCGGTGATCGACGCAGGCCGGCCGGCCACGCTCATGTAGCCCGTGGGCCAGCGCTGACGCGCCGTGCGTTCGATACGCCCGTCGGCGCGAGTGCGCTTGCCGTGCGCGCCCGCGCCAATGCCCAGATAGTCGCCGAAGCGCCAGTAGTTGTCGTTGTGTCGACACGTCGCGCCGCCTTTCGCCCAGGCCGACACTTCGTACTGTGCATAGCCGGCAGCAACCAGACGCTTGCCGGCCTGCTCGAAAATCTCGACTACCGTGTCCTCGTCGGGCAGGGCCGGGGGGTGGCGATAGAAGGGCGTGTTCGGTTCCAGCGTCAGCTGGTAATAGGAGATATGGCCGGGATCGCGCGCGATGATCGGGTCGAGATCCCGCATCGCGCGCTCGACGTCTTGTCCGGGCAGCCCGAACATCAGGTCACAGTTGAGCGCGTCGAAGCCGCCGGCGCGCGCGTCGTCGATCGCGGCGAGTGCTTCGGCCGCGCCGTGAATGCGCCCGAGTGTGCGCAGGCAATCCTCGTCGAGACTTTGAATGCCCAGCGACAGCCGGTTCACGCCGACCGCACGCAGATCGGCGAAACGCGCGTGTTCGGTGGTGCCGGGGTTGGCTTCCAGGGTGATTTCGCAGTCGGCGGCGAGCCCGAGGCGATCATCGATCGCGGTCAGAATGCGGCCGATCGCGGCGGCCGAGAACAGACTCGGCGTGCCGCCGCCGAAGAACACCGTGTCCACGGTGCGGTTTTCCTGTGTGCACGCCAGAGCCCAATCCGCGAGCAGCGCGTCTATATAGGCCTCTTCCGGCAGATCGGTCGGCGCCCGATGCGAATTGAAATCGCAATAGGGACATTTGCGCACGCACCAGGGCAAGTGCACGTAGGCCGATAGCGGTACGGCTTCGCGGCGTGCGACCGCCGGGGCCGGGGTGGCGTTGTCAGTCGCCGTGGCCATGGGCACGCAATTGTTCGACGAGCTGCTGCATCGCCCGGCCCCGGTGGCTGATTTCGTTCTTGCGCGTTGCGGTCAGCTCGGCGGCACTGGCGTTCTCGCTGTCGACCCAGAACAGCGGGTCGTAGCCGAAACCGCCGTCGCCGCGCACTGCGTCGAGAATCCACCCGCGCCAGACGCCGTGTGCAATCACCGGCACCGGATCCTCGGCGCCGCGGGTGGCGACCAGGCAGCAGTGGAAGGCGGCGCCGCGCTGTTCGGCCGGCAGGCCTTCAAGCGCGGCGAGCAGCTTGTCGTTGTTGGCGTTGTCGTCGCCGTGCGTGCCGGCATAGCGCGCCGAGTGGACCCCGGGGGCGCCCGCCAGGGCATCGACGGCAAGCCCGGAATCGTCAGCGATCGCGGGCAGGCCGGTATGGGCGGCGGCGTGGCGCGCTTTGATCAGCGCGTTGTCGACGAAGCCGATGCCGGTCTCCTCGGCGGCGGGGACGTCGAATTCGTTCTGGGCAACGAGTTCGATGTCCAGGCCGGCCAGCAGGCTGCGCATTTCGGCGAGCTTGCCCGCATTGCCGGAAGCCAGGACCCAGCGTCGTGACGACATGCCCACGCGCCTAGCTTTCGCGGGCGGCCCGCTGAAGGGCGATCAGCTCGCCAACGCCTTTCTCGGCGTGGCCGAGCAGGGCATCCAGTTCGCTGCGCGCAAACGCATGACCTTCGGCCGTGCCCTGAATCTCGACAAAGCCGCCGGCCTCGTTCATGACGACGTTCATGTCGGTTTCGGCCTGCGAGTCCTCGGCATAGTCGAGATCGAGCACCGGCGTGCCGTCGTAGATGCCGACCGAAACCGCCGCGATCTGGCCGTGGATGGGGTTGGACTTGAGCTTGCCGGCCTTGACCAGGGTGTCCATGGCGTCCACCAGCGCGATATAGCCGCCGGTGATGGAGGCGGTGCGGGTGCCGCCGTCGGCCTGAATCACGTCGCAGTCGACGGTTACCGTGCGGCTGCCCAGCGCGTTCATGTCGACGACCGCACGCAGGCTGCGCCCGATCAAGCGCTGGATCTCGACGGTGCGACCCCCTTGCTTGCCGCGCGCAGCCTCGCGCCCGTTGCGGCTGCCGGTGGAGCCGGGAAGCATGCCGTATTCGGCCGTCAGCCAGCCGGTGTTCTGGCCGCGCAGCCACGGCGGCACACGTTCCTCCACGCTGGCGGTACAGATCACGCGCGTATCGCCGAAGCTCACCAGCACGGAGCCGGCGGCGTGTTTGGTGAAATTGCGTTCGAAGCGCACGTCGCGCAGTTGATCGGCAGCTCGTCCGCTGGGTCGCGTGGTCAAGGTTTCTGGCCTTTCATCGTCGAGTGTATGAGGCCGCAGAGTGTAACAGCGGCCCGCCAGCCGATCTGCCGCCACCCGCGCTGTTCGGTTCGGCCTGGCCTGATCCACCCGTGCCTGTGCGATACTGCGCCGCCAAGCCCGGTGCCATACAACGTAACGGACTCAGCCGATGACCCGCAGCATGACCGGTTTCGCGCGCAGCCAGACCCAGGGCGACTGGGGCGAGCTCGTGTGGGAACTGCGCAGCGTCAATCACCGCTATCTGGATATCCATCTGCGTCTGCCCGAGCCGCTGCGCGCGCTCGAGCCGGCAATCCGCGACGCGATTTCCCGCGTGCTGTCGCGGGGCAAGGTCGACGTCGCAGCCAAGCTGCAGACGGCGGACAATACCCAGACCATCGAGATCGACGAGCAGCGGCTCACGGCGCTCGCCGATGCGCTGTCGCAGGTGCGCGCTACGGTGATCGACTGTCAGGCGCCGGATGCGCTGCGTTTGCTCAGCTATCCCGGCGTGCAGCGTGAGGTCGAGCCCGACATGGACGTCATCCATCGCGATGCACTGACGGCGTTGAACGATGCGCTCGGTCAGCTGCAATCCATGCGCGACGACGAGGGCAGCCGACTGGCCCGCATGCTGGTGGAGCGGGCCCGCCAGATTGGCGAGCATGCCGATGCCGCGGCCGCGCGCGTACCGCAGGTGCGCGACAGCTGGCATGCCAAGATGCGCAGCCGGCTCGACGAGCTGGACACCGAAACCGATCCGGCCCGGCTCGAACAGGAGCTGATATTTACCGCCCAGCGCATGGACGTCGCCGAGGAAATCGACCGCCTGCACAGCCACGTCGCGGCACTGGAAAGCGCGCTCGAGAAAAGCGAGCCCATCGGCCGTCGGCTGGATTTCCTCATGCAGGAGTTCAACCGCGAGGCAAACACGCTCGGCTCCAAGTCCCAGGATGCCGAGCTCACCGCCCACGCAGTGGAAATGAAAGTGCTCATCGAACAGATGCGCGAACAGGTTCAGAACATCGAGTAGCGACGCGCGTGAACGATTCCGCTTGTCCATCATCCCGCGGTCAGCTCTACGTCATATCCGCGCCTTCCGGGGCCGGCAAGACGAGTCTGACCCATGCCCTGATCGAACGCCTCGCCCGTCATGGCCGCAAGGCGCGCTTTTCCGTGTCCTACACCACGCGTGACGCGCGCCCCGGAGAGGTCGACGGCGAGGATTACCATTTCGTGCCTGTCGCCGAGTTCGAGACCATGATCGAGGACGGCGCCTTTCTCGAACATGCGCGGGTCTTCGATCGCTATTACGGCACGTCCGCTGCCGAAACCGAGCGCTGGCTCGCACACGGCCAGGACGTGGTGCTCGACATCGACTGGCAGGGCGCGCGTCAGGTGCGCGAACGCGCGTCCGGGGTGATCAGCATCTTCATCCGTCCGCCGTCGCGCGACGAACTCGAGCGGCGGCTGCGTGCGCGCGCTTCCGACGATGAGGCGCAGATTGCGCGCCGCCTGGCCGAAGCCGACGACGAGCTCGCCCGTGCCGACGAATACGATCATCAGATCATCAACGATCATTTCGACGATGCACTGGACGCGCTGGAGCGGATCTTTCTGTCGGCCGCACAAGGGCCGTCGGCGCCGCGCTCACAGGCCTAGCCGGGCGCGCATGTAGTCGTTATACTGCGCGGTTTGCCAACCTCGTCGCGAGAGTACCGCCATGGCCCGAGTTACCGTCGAAGACTGCCTTGAGCACGTAAACAACAAGTTCGAGCTCGCCACGATCGCGGCCAAGCGCGCGCGCCAGCTGGCGCGCGGTGCCAACGCCCGCCTGGCCTGGGAGGACGACAAGCCCACGGTAATGGCCCTGCGCGAAATCGCGGCCGGCGAAGTCGACGTCTCCATTCTCGAAGAGCCGGATCTGCCGCCGGTGAGCACCGGCATGGACGCGCCGCAGCCGGCCGAGCCGAGTGAGGAAGAACTGGAAGCCGAGGGCGAGAAGAAAGCCGCCAAGCCGGCAGCCGACGCGGACGCCGACACCGACGAATAACGGCACGTTATCGGCCTGTTCGGCTGGCGTTGTGACCGCGAAAAGCCGCTGGCGACAGCGGCTTTTTTGTGCGCGTCGTAAAATCCTTCAAGGCCGTCTTCCGCGAATGAACGCGAATATAAGACAGATATAGGGTGAGGGCGGTTTGGCCGCGGCGTGCTTGCAGCAGAATCGTCACGTCTTTTATAGCGGACAAATCACCACAAAATTTGTCTCGCGCAAAACTGCCAAGGCGAGGAGCAGGGATGCATTGTCTTCTTGTCGTCGCGCCCTGGCGTGAGTCAAGCGCCATGAGGCTGTCGTCGGTTCCTTTCGTGGTCTGTTGTCGTAGCATTTGCCTGCGGGCTAATAAGTTCTTGCCACTGCTCGAGCACGCCGCCGCAACGAAATAGGCCAGACCCTTCGCCGGCGTCTTCGCTTTTCGTTTCTCTTTGTCATCTGCCGTCTCGTTTGCGTCCATTTGCGGATGAATTCCAGGCACGACTCCTCGCACGGCCGACGAATGCAGGACGATTCGATCGTCCATGTCGTCAAGGCCGTGTTTTCGCAGTACGCTTGAGCCATGGAACTGACCAGCGGTATCAACCGACTACAGACGCGTATCCGGACCTCGCGTATCTCGCGCGAGTTCGGTATCGATACGCTCGCCGAGCATCTGGAGAGCTATCTGCCGGAGCCGGCGATCGCGCGCGTGCGCGCAGCCTACGAATTCGGTGAACACCAGCACCGTGGGCAGTTCCGCAAGACCGGCGAACCCTATATCTATCATCCGCTCGCGGTGGCGCGAATCCTGGCCGAGATGCGCCTGGATGCGACCACGCTGATCGCGGCCATCCTGCACGACGTCATCGAGGATACCGACGCCGCGCGTGAAGAGGTCGCCAAGCGCTTTGGCAAGGAGGTGGCCTATCTCGTCGACGGCGTGAGCAAACTCGACAAGGCCCAGTTCCACAGCCGTGAGCAGGCCACCGCCGAGAGCTTTCGCAAACTGATGCTGGCGATGACGCACGATATTCGCGTCATCCTGGTCAAGCTCGCCGACCGCCTGCATAACATGCGCACGCTCGAGGGCATGACCGCGAAAAAACGCGCCGCGATCGCGCGCGAAACCCTCGAGATCTATGCGCCGATCGCGCGGCGGCTGGGTATCAACAGCATGCGCCAGGAGCTCGAGGAACTCGGCTTCGCGAACCTCTACCCGCGTCGCTACGAGGTGTTGCGCCGCGCCAGCCAGTCGGTGACCGGCGACCGACGCAGCCTGCTGCGTGAAATCGAGGAAACACTCTCGCGCGCGCTGGCGGCCGAGGGCATCGGCGCGATGGTCAAGGGCCGGCGCAAGAATCTGTACAGCATCTACCGCAAGATGCGCGAAAAGCATCGGCGCTTTCTCGACGTGTTCGATCTGTATGGCGTGCGCGTGATCGTCGATGCCGTGGACGAGTGCTATCGCGGCCTGGGCATCGTGCACCACCGCTACCGGCCGATCACCGAGCAGTTCAACGATTTCATCGCCAATCCCAAGCTCAACGGCTATCAGTCGCTGCACACCACGGTGATGGCGCGCGGCGGGATCAAGTTTGAGGTCCAGATCCGCACCCGCGAGATGGATCAGATCGCGGAATCCGGCATCGCGGCGCACTGGCAATACAAGCTCGGAGAAAAGGCCGGCAAGCTCGGCAATCTCGATGCCGATGAATGGCTCGGTCATCTGGCCGAGATGCACGAGGGCGAGCGCGATTCCTTGCGTTTCGTCGACAACCTGCGCATGGACCTGTTTCCCGACGAGGTCTACGTGTTCACGCCCAAGGGCCAGATCATCCGGCTGGCCAAGGGCGCGACCTGTGTCGACTTTGCCTATGCCGTGCATACCGAACTGGGGGACCGCTGCGTGGCGGCCCGTGTGGATGGCCATCTGGCGCCGCTGAACAGCCAGCTAGAATCCGGCCAGACGGTGGAGATCATCACCGCCAAGCACGCGCGGCCGAATGCCGCCTGGCTGCATTTCCTCAAGACCGCGAAAGCACGTACGGGCGTGCGCAACTTCCTCAAGAACCAGCGCGAGGACAAGGCCCAGCGTCTGGGCGAGCGGCTGCTCGACAAGTCACTGAGCGATCTTGGCATGTCGTTGCGGCGCTTGTCGCGCTCGGATATCGAGCGTGGCCTGGCCGAGATGGAAGAGCCGAGCCTGCCGGATCTGTATACCGCCATCGGCCTCGGGCGTCGGCTGGCGCCGCTGGTCGCTCGCCATTTCCTGGAAAGCGATGCGCCGGTTGCCAAGGGGCGTCGCGCCAAGCCGCTGGCGGTGGAGGGCACCGAAGGGCTGGTGGTCGAGTTCGCCAAGTGCTGTCACCCGGTGCCGGGCGACGCCATTCACGGCCAGGCGAGCCTGGGACGCGGGCTGGTCGTGCACCGGTTTGGCTGTGCGTACTCGACCCGCAAGGGCGCCTCGGCGGATCGGGTCGAACTGACCTGGGCCGACAACGTCACCGGCGACTACGATGTCGAGCTGCGGGTGACGGCCAGCAACAAGCGCGGCCTGCTGGCGACGCTCACCGCGAAATTCGCCGACGCCGACTGCAATATCGAGAACATCACCTTCCCGGAAAGCAGCGGCGCGTTGATCACCATCCGGTTTCTCATCGACGTGCGCGATCGTCATCATCTGGCGAACGTGATCCGCCGCCTGCGTCGCATCAGCGCCGTGGAGCGCGTCGAACGCTGCTGAAAAACGGGTACGCGGCCTCTGCCATGGCCAGGCCGCGCTGTGTGACAATGCCGCCAACCCTTTCAACGGCATCGATATCATGATCCAGCCCGCCAGCCATCAGATCATCAACACCAAGGAAGCGCCGGATGCGATCGGCGCCTACTCCCAGGCCGTGCAGGCCGGGAACACCGTATATATCTCCGGGCAGATTCCGCTCGATCCGGAAACCGGCACCCTCATCGACGGCGACATCGAGGCCCAGATCGAGCGCGTGTTCGACAATCTGGATGCGGTGGCGCGCGCGGCGGGCGGCACGCTCACGCATGCGGTCAAGTTCACGATCTATCTGACCGACATGGATAACTTCGCGGTTGTGAACAAGGTCATGGAGCGCAAGCTCGCCAAGCCGTACCCGGCGCGTGCCGCGGTCGGCGTGGCGGCCCTTCCGAAAGGCGCAGGCGTGGAGGCCGATGCCATCCTCGCGCTCGGCTAAGGCGGCCCCCAGGCGCGAACGTCGCCGGGCCGGCGATTCCTGCCGGCGTCTCGAGGGCGTCGGCCCGAAACTGGCCGACAAGCTGACCACGCTCGGCATCGAGTCGATCGGGGATGTGCTGCTGCATCGCCCGCTGCGTTACGAAGACCGCAGCCGGGTCACGCCGGTGGCCGAGATCATTCCGCACGGGATGCCGGTTATCGCCGTGGTGCGTGTCGATGCCGCCGAGGTGCGCCACGGCCGGCGGCGCAGCCTGCTGGTCAGCACCAGTGACGGGGGTGGTCGTTTGTGGCTGCGCTTCTTTCACTTTGCGCCGGCCCAGCAGGCGAAGTTCGTGCCGGGTGCCTGGTTGCGCGTGTTCGGCGAGCCGCGCGGCGGTGTGTATGGCACGGAGATCGTCCACCCCGAGTATCAGGTGGTTGCCGACGCCGCGGCGGGGCACGATTTCGTGCCCGAACTGCGCGCGGTGTACCCGGCGACATCCGGTGTAACGCAGAATCGTCTGCGCGACATGGCCGCCCAGGCCCTTGCGTTGCTGGAGATGCCCGATTTCTGGCCCGACGCACTGCCGCCGGATATCGCTGCCGAGCTGTCCGCGGGCGGGCCCGTGATGGCTGTCGATGCGGCCCTGCGGATGATCCACCGGCCCGGCCCGAACGTGGACCTGGCCGCGTTGATCGACGGCAGCCATCCCGCCGTCACGCGTCTCGCCTTCGAGGAGCTGCTCGGTCACCAGCTCGGTCTGCGCAGCCGGCGGCGGCGGATCAAGACCGAAAGAGCGCCCGCGCTGGGCGATGCCGGTCAGGGCCTGGCGCCATTGTTCGAGCAGCTGGGTTTTTCGCCGACGAATGCCCAACGACGGGTTATCGGCGAGATTCTGGCCGACATGGCGACGCGCCACCCCATGCTGCGGTTGATCCAGGGCGACGTGGGCTCGGGCAAGACGGTGGTAGCGGCCGCGGCGGTGCTCACCGCGATCGAGAACGGCTGGCAGGCCGCGTTCATGGCGCCGACCGAACTGCTGGCCGAGCAGCATCATGCCAATCTCGCCGGCTGGCTCGAGCCGCTCGGCATCTCGGTGCTGCTGGTGACCGGCCGGCGCCGGCGTGACGATGCCGTGCTCGCACCGATTCGCGATGGAACACCGGCCGTGGTGGTCGGCACGCACGCGCTGTTTCAGGAATCGCTGGATTTCGGTCGTCTGGGCCTGTGCGTCATCGACGAACAGCACCGGTTCGGCGTCGATCAGCGTCTGGCCCTGCGTAACAAGGCGGGGCGGCATGGCCTGAGCGCGCACCAGCTGATCATGACCGCGACCCCCATCCCGCGCACGCTGGCGATGAGCGCCTATGCGGATCTGGATACATCGATCATCGACGAGTTGCCGCCCGGACGCACACCGGTGGTCACGGTCGCGGTACCCAATACCCGTCGCGACGAGGTCATCGAGCGCATCGGCCGGGCGGTGGCCGAGGGCCGGCAGGTCTACTGGGTGTGCACCCTGATCGAGACGAGCGACAAGCTCGAGGCCCAGGCCGCCGAGGCCGCGGCCGAAGCGCTATCGGTCGCGCTGCCCGATGTCCAGGTCACGCTGGCCCATGGCCGCATGAAGCCGGCCGCCAAGCAGAAGGCGATGAATGCCTTCAAGGCGGGTCATATCGACGTGCTGGTCGCCACGACGGTGATCGAGGTGGGCGTCGATGTGCCGAACGCATCGCTGATGATCATCGAGAACGCCGAGCGGCTTGGTCTGGCCCAGTTGCACCAGTTGCGCGGCCGGGTGGGGCGCGGCTCGGTGGAAAGCCACTGCGTGCTACTTTATCAACCGCCGCTTTCGGAGACCGCGCGCCGCCGCCTGTCGGTATTGCGCGATACCGGCGACGGTTTCGCCATCGCCCGCGCCGATCTCGAGCTGCGCGGGCCCGGCGAAGTGCTGGGCACGCGCCAGACCGGCGCGGCCAGCTTTCGTATCGCCGATCTGGTGCGCGACGGCGTATGGGTGGAAAGAGCGCTTGCCGTGGCCGACGACGTGCTGGCGTATCACCCGCGCGAGGCGGAGCTGCTCGTCGAACGCTGGGCCGGTGGCGGCGGCGGTTATGCCGGCGTCTAGCGCGTCGCGGTTCGCGTATCCCCCGCGCCCCTAGGAGACCTGCATGAAGCTTCTGGCCCGTATCCGCAATCTCGTTCAGTTTCAGCTCGAACAGTTCATCCTGCGTGGGCCGCTGTCGCGTCTGATGGTGATCGCGCTGGCCATGGCGCTGATCGCAATAGGCGCGGGGCTGCTGGTCTACAACGCGCCGGCCGGCCAGGACTACGACGACCCCTGGTCCGCGATCTGGTGGGCCTTTTTGCGCCTGACCGACTCGGGCTATCTCGGCGACGACGAGGGCAGCCTGCTGCGCGTGGTCTCGACGCTGCTCACCGTCGCCGGCGTGGTGCTGTTTGTCGGCGCGCTGATCGCGACCATGACGCAGTGGCTCAACGACACCATCGAGACGCTGGAAGCCGGCTATACGCCAATCGCCAAGAACAACCACGTGCTCATTCTGGGCTGGAACAACCGCACCGCCGCGATGGTGGAGGATCTGGTCCAGTCCGAAGGGCGGGTGGCACGATTTCTCAGCCGTCACGGCGGGCGCAGCCTGCATATCGTGATCCTGGCGGAACGGGTCACGCCCGCGCTCGCGCAGGAAATTCGCGACAAGCTCGGTCGTGGTTTCGACATGCGCCGCATCACATTACGCTCCGGCACGCCGCTGCGGCTCGACCACCTGCGCCGCGTCGACTATCAGCACGCGGCGGTGATTCTGCTGCCCACGCGCGAATTCGAGGCCGGCAGCGCGCCCGACGAGCTCACCATCAAGACGCTGATGAGCGCGGCGCATCCCGACGACGATATCGAAGCCGCCGACATGCCCCTCGTGGTGGCGGAAATCTTCGACGCCGACCGGCTCGAAACCGCCCGCCGCGCTTATCCCGGCCCGGCCGAGTTCATCGGTACGCCGCAGATCATCAGTCGTCTGCTGGCCCAGAACACGCGGCATCGCGGGCTGTCGTCGGTATACAACGAACTGCTCAGCGGGGCAGGCCAGCAGATCTATGTGCGCGAATGCCCAAGCCTGGAGGGTCGGCGCCTGGTCGATATCGCGGCCTGTTTCGACCGGGCCGTGCTGCTCGGTGTCGCCCACGATGGCCGCCTCGATGCGCTGTATGCGGATAATGAACAAACCGTGGCTGCCGCCGACCGGCTGGCCTTCATCGCCCGCGAGTTCGAGGACTGCACGCCCACGCGAGAACCCGAAAGCAACGCCTCCGGGCGTATCCATGCGGCGTCGGACACCGAGGTCGAGGCGCGTCGTCGGCGCGTGCTCGTGCTCGGCTGGAACCAGAAGGTACCGTCCCTGCTGGCGGAGTTCGATGCCTATACCCGCGAGCGTGTCGAGGTCGATGTGTTCTCGCTCCTGGCGGTCGACGAGCGCGAGACCATTCTGCGTCGCAAGGGCGTCATGCTGAATCACGCCCGGGTCCGCCATATCGAGGGCGATCTGACCTCGCATTACGAAATGACGCGGCTGGACGTGTCCGGCTACGACAGCATCGTGCTCGTTGCCAGCGATTGGCTCGGCTCCGCCGACGCGGCCGATGCCCGCATGCTGCTCGGTTATCTGGTGTTGTCGCAGGTGCTCGAGAATGTCGAGACCAAGCCTGCTGTCGTGGTCGAATCGATGTCCACGGATAACGCCAATCTGTTTGATCAGGCCAACGTGGAACGCCTGGTATCGCCGGATCTGCAGGCCAGCATGCTGACCCAGGTGGCGCTGCGCCGCGAACTTCACTGGGTGCTCGAGGAACTGTTCAGTGCCGGCGGTGCCGAGATCGAGTTCCGCCACATCGACCGGCTGGGTCTGGCCGACACGTCGGAAAGTTTCGATACGCTGCGTCGTGCGCGCGCCGCCCACGGCGAGGTGCTTCTGGGAACACTGCACCGCAGCGACGAGTCGATGCCGCGGCTGTTACTCAATCCCGAGGACAAGCAGGCCCCGATCGCGTTATCGGCCCGCGACGAACTCGTGGTGCTGGCCATCGGCTGAGTGCGGCGCGTCGGATCAGGCCCGCGCCACGCAATAGAGATCGACACGTCCCGCGCCCGCGCCCAGCAGTGTCCGAGCGACCGCGGTGGCCGTATGGGCGGTCGTCACCACGTCGTCGACGATGGCGACATGCTCGCCGGCCAACGGTGCGCGCACGGTAAACGCATCGCGGACGTTGGCGGCGCGCCGGTTGGCGGCCAGGGTGCTTTGTGGCGCGGTGTCGCGCGTACGTCGCAACAGGTTGCTGGTGACGGGGCTGCCGATCGGGCCCGCCAGGCGCGCGGCGATACGCTCGGCCTGGTTGAAGCCGCGGCGGCGGTAGCCTGTCGGGTGCAACGGCACCGGGACCAGCACGTCGGGGAGGTCAAGATCGGCGGCGTGGACATGCTTGGCCAGCAGATCGCCGAGTAGCCGGGCATGGTTGAGCCGACCCTGGAACTTCAGTCGCGTGATCAGCCAGTCGATCGGCGGCGCGTAGTGGAATACCGCGACCGCGCGATCAAAACGGGCGCGCCGGCGACAGTCGCTGCATGCGCGGCTGCTCGCGTCGTTGCTCAGGGGCAACGCGCAATGACGACAGGCCGCTTCGAGCCAGGGCAGGTCGGCAAGACAGGCGTCGCACAGTTCGCGGCGCAGCGGTGCCGGGGCGGCACACAGCAGGCAACGGGGCCCGAGCAGGGCGTGTTGCGCACTTTTTAACCATCCGTCAAGAACAGACACGTTTTCACCTTGACAGCGGGTCGGGGCTGACCAAAGCTTGGGGTTCGAATTCCAAGCCGATACTGCCATGACCGAATCCATCGGTGCCGCGCCGCTGCGTCACGACTGGCGCGCCGAAGAAGTCGCCGAACTCTTTGCGCTGCCCTTTGCCGACCTGATTTTTCGTGCCCAGAGCGCGCATCGAGCCCACTTCGATGCCAACGCCGTACAGCTGTCCACGCTGATGTCGATCAAGACCGGCGCCTGTCCGGAGGACTGCGCCTACTGCCCGCAAAGCGTGCGTTTCGATACCGGCCTCGAGCGCGAAGCGCTGCTGCCGCTGGAGCAGGTGCGCGATGCCGCCCAGCGCGCGCGCGCCGCGGGTGCGACGCGGTTCTGCATGGGCGCGGCCTGGCGCAGCCCCAAGGACCGCGACCTGAAAAAGGTCATCGACATGGTCCAGGCCGTGCGCGACGAAGGGCTGGAGACCTGCGTGACGCTGGGCATGCTCAAGACCCAGCAGGCGAAAAAACTCAAGGAAGCCGGGCTGGACTACTACAACCACAACCTCGACACCTCGCCCGAATATTACGAAGACATCATCACCACGCGCACCTATGACGACCGGCTGGACACGCTGGAGCACGTGCGCGACGCCGGCATCAAGGTCTGCTGCGGCGGTATCGTCGGCATGGGCGAGTCGCCGATGGATCGGGCCGAACTGCTGCGCCAGCTGGCGAATCTGCCCGAGCATCCGCAAAGCGTGCCGATCAACAATCTCGTTCAGGTCGAAGGCACGCCGCTGCACGGTGTCGATCCGATCGACCCGCTGGATTTCGTGCGCACCATTGCGGTTGCCAAGATCATGATGCCGGCGTCGTATGTGCGCCTCTCGGCCGGCCGCGAGGAAATGTCGGAAGCGGTGCAGACGCTGTGCTTTCTCGCCGGCGCGAACTCGATCTTCTATGGCGATCAGCTGCTGACCACGGCCAATCCCGCCCATCTCAAGGATCTGGCCCTGCTGGAAAAACTCGGCATGGCGCCGGAAGCCTCGCCGAAATACAGCGATCTGGAGCCGGCAGCCGCGCCCAGCCCCGAGGCTGCGCCCCAGGCGCGCTCGAGCCGGTGCGGCCGGAATACGGCAGCCGCTGGCGCTTCGTGACGCGGTCGCTGGCCGCCCATTGTCGCGACCGGCTGGCGGCGGTGCGCGCGGCGGACCGCTTTCGCCGTCGGCGAGTCATCGAAGGGGCGCATGGCCCTGTGGTCACGGCCGACGGCCAGCGCTGCGTGAATTTCTGCAGCAACGACTATCTCGGTCTCGCATCCGACCCGGATCTGTCTGATCGGCTTGCCAGTGCTGCGGCCGACGTGGGTACGGGCAGTGCCGCCTCCCAGCTGGTCACCGGCCATAACGCGGAACATGCCGCGCTGGAGGCAGAACTGGCCGACTGGGTCGGGCGCGAGCGGGCGCTGGTGTTTGCCACCGGGTATGCGGCCAACGTCGGCGTGATCAGCGCGCTGATGGGCAAGGGCGACGATGTCGTATCCGACGCGCTCAATCATGCCTCGCTGATCGATGGCGCGCGCCTTTCCGGTGCGCGCAAGCATGTTTATGCCCATGCCGACGCCGTTGATGCCGCGGAAAAACTCGCCGGCTGCGGCCATGGCAATCGGCTGCTGGTCACCGACAGTGTGTTCTCCATGGACGGCGATACCGCGCCGCTGGCCGATCTGGCCACGCTAGCCAAGCTGGCCGGGGCCCGCAACGCGGAACCCGCCGCCTGGCTTGCCGTGGACGACGCGCACAGCCTTGGTGTATTCGGCCCACAAGGCGCGGGGCGTGTCGCCGAGGCGGGCCTGGGCAGCGCCGAGGTGCCCTTGCTCATGGCCACACTGGGCAAGTCGGTCGGCGCGGCCGGCGCGTTCGTCGCCGGCGATGCCGACGTGATCGAGGCCATTCTGCAAAGCGCGCGCTCGCTGATCTTTTCCACCGCGCCGCCGCCCGCCGTGGCGGCGGCGGCACGGCGGGGCGTCGCCCTGGCGCGTGCGGGCGATGACCGGCGCCGTCATCTCATGCGCCTGATCGAACGGTTTCGAGAAGGCGCGCGGGCGCTGGGCCTGCCGGTCACCGACTCCGACAGCCCCATCCAGCCGCTCGTGCTCGGGGCCGAGAGCGCGGCGCTCCGGGCCAGCGAGGGGCTTCTGGAGCGCGGTTACCTGGTCGGTGCGATCCGTCCGCCCACGGTCGCGCCGGGTACGGCACGCCTTCGCGTCACGATTACGGCGGGCCACGACGAGCGCCAGGTGGACGGCCTCCTGGACGCGCTCGGTGCGGTGGTTGCGCCCATCCGGCATGACCTTGCCGCCCGGTGCTCGGCATGACGCTGCATGTGCGTCGCGTCGGCGAGCAGGGCCCGGATCTGGTTTTCCTGCATGGCTGGGGGCTGTCCGGGCGCATCTGGGAGCCGCTGGCGTCGCGCCTGAAACAGGATTTTCGCTGTCACCTGGTGGATTTGCCCGGGCATGGCGAAAGCGCGCCCGGCGCGGCGGGGCTCAACAACTGGGTCGACGAAGTGGTGACCGCGATCGGTCGGCCGGCGATCTATATCGGCTGGTCGCTCGGCGGGCTCGTCGCGCTGGGGGCCGCGCGGCGTCATCCGGACCAGGTTCGGGGGTTGGTGCTGGTCGCGATGCTGGCGCGTTTCATCCGCGAGGCCGGCAACGACTACGGCATGAAAGCGAATGCGATCGAGGCCACCCGCGCCGGTCTGGCCGGCGATTTTTCGACCACGCTGAGCGAATTTCTCATGCAGCAGGTGCTTGGCGAGCCCGGGGCCGCGAAGGCGGTGCGCAGCCTGCGCAACGACCTGATCGATCAGCCGCCGGCCCGGGAAGGGCTGGAACGCGGGCTGGACATCCTGTTCGAAGCCGATTTCCGTGGTCAGCTCGCCGCCGTCCATGTGCCCTGTCTGGCGGTCGCCGGGGCGCGTGATCGCATTGCACACCCCGACGGCATGGCGGCCATGGCCGAGCGCATGCCGCAGGCCGATTTATGGCGTATCGACCGGGCGGCGCACGCGCCGTTCATCTCGCATGAAAAACCGTTTGCCGCGCGTCTGCGCGAATTCATCACGCATCGCGTTGCGGGAGCAGCAGAATGACGGCAAAAACGCTGTTCGTTACCGGGACCGACACCGGTATTGGCAAGACACGCATCGCCGTGGCCCTGCTGCACGGGCTGCGCGCGGCGGGCCATCGCGCGGTGGGCTACAAGCCCGTGGCCAGTGGTTGCGAAACCACGCCCGACGGGTTGCGCAATGAAGACGCGCTGGCGCTCTGGCGCGCCAGTACGCCGGGCTGGGGTTACGACGACATCAATCCGATCGCGCTGGTCGACCCGATCGCGCCGCATATCGCGGCGGCCGATGCCGGGGTCGCCATCGATACCGGCGTGCTAGACGCCGGCCATGCGCGGCTCGCCGCGGCCAGCGACTGGGTCGTTGTGGAAGGCGCCGGCGGGTGGCATGTGCCGCTTTCCGACGAGGCCGATTTCGCCGACTGGGCCGGTGCCCACGGCTGGCCGACGCTCCTCGTCGTCGGCATGCGGCTGGGGTGCGTGAATCACGCGGTACTCAGCGCCCGTGCGATCGCTGCGAGAACGGCGTTGGTGGGCTGGGTCGCGAACACGCTGCCGCCCGTCCAGCCGCGCCTGGAAGAGAATCTGTCCTGTCTCGAACGCATGATCGATGCGCCGCTATGCGCGCGGGTCGACTGCGACCCGCCGGCCGATCTGGCCCTGAATCCCGAGCCGTGGGTGGCGCGTATAAAGCCTCGTGAATGAGGGCTTAACTGTTTGCCAGCGCATTAGTGCTTCGCATAAACTCTCGGCCGGAGGACACGGCGGGATGTCGAGCCGACACGAAACTACCGAACACATGCGTCGACTGGTCATCGCCCCGAACGGGTCGCTGTCGGTCGCGCAGGCACAGTGGTTCTTCGTCGGCATGTGTGCCGTGTCGTTCGGGATTGCGGGGTTCATGACCGTGTTCGGGCTATGGCTCGTCTGGCCTTTTGCAGGGCTGGAAATGGCTGCGCTCGGAGCCGGTCTCTACCTGAGCCTTCGCGATAACGGTTACCGCGAGGTCATATCGGTTTACGAAGATCGAATCGAGGTCGAGGCCGGTCTCAATGAACCGCAGCGTCGTTGGGAGTTTCCGCGTCTGCTGACCCAGGTTCGGCTGAGTCCGGGGGTCTATCGGAACAGCCCGTCACGCCTGCTGCTGACCCGCCACGGTCGCGGCTGCGAGCTGGGCCGCTGCCTGACCGAGGAAGAGCGTGAGAAGGTCGCCGAACGCCTCAAGGCCTGGGTGACCGCGCCGGAACTGTCGTGACAGCGCGCGACGGCCGGCAACGTGTTTTATAGAGAGTGACTATGAATAAAATCAGCATTCTGTCTCGATCGGGCCTGGTGGCGCTGGGGGCACTTTTTGTGTCGCCGGCCTACGCCGAGTGGACGCTCAACATGAACGAGGGCGTCACCGATCTGACGAGTGAAGTCTTCGGCCTTCACATGCTGATTTTCTGGATCTGTGTGGTCATCGGCATCGGCGTATTCGGCGCGATGCTGTATTCGGTGATCGTGCACCGCAAGTCCCGCGGGTTCGAAGCCTCGCATTTTCATGAGTCCACGGTCGTCGAGATCGCCTGGACAGCCGTGCCGTTCATCATTCTGATCGTGGTGGCGATCCCGGCCGCCGGCACGCTGCTCCAGATCGAGGATTCCAGCGATCCGGACATGACGATCCGCGTGACCGGCCACCAGTGGCTCTGGGAATACGACTATGTCGACCAGGGCGTGCATTTCTTCAGCCGCCTCGACCGCGACAGCGACAAGGCACGCCAGCAGAACTCCGGGATCGACCCCAATACCGTCGAGCACTATCTGCGCAACGTGGACAAGGCGATGGTCGTGCCGGTCGACAAGAAAGTGCGTCTGCTGCTGAGCTCCGGCGACGTGATCCACTCCTGGTGGGTGCCGGATCTGGGTGGCAAGAAGGACGCCATCCCCGGTTACATCAACGACATGTGGTTCAAGGCCAACGAGACCGGCACCTATCGCGGTCAGTGTGCCGAGCTGTGCGGTCGTGGCCATGCGTTCATGCCGATCGTGGTGAAGGTCGTATCGCAGGACGAGTACGACCAGTGGGTCACCGACCAGGGCGGCGACGCCGGCGCCGACTCGCAGCTGGCACAGGGCCAGCCGAGCACGGATGCCGCCAACGCCCAGGCCCAGACCGAGGCCGACAGCAGCCCGACGGCGGGTAACGCCACCGAGGGTCGCACCGAGGACGGCAGCGAAGTCGAGCCCGACGAGACGAGCGAGACGCTCGTCGGCGAAGGCGAAGAGAACAACCAGGGTGGCTCGCCCGACGATCAGCGGGACACCGATGCGGCGCAGGCGTCGTCCGATCGCGGTTCGCCCAAGGTCGAGGACGAGTCCGTCGAGTCCGACGCCGAGGACGGCTCGGATTCCGGCGACGGCGCCGACAACGCAGAGCAGCAGGGCGACAGTCAGAACGACTCGCCGGCTGGTGGCGATCAGGCCGCGGACGACAGCGCCGGTGGCGAGATGTCCAAGGACGAACTGATGAGCCAGGGCGAGGAGGTCTACGGCAACCTCTGCGCGGCCTGCCACCAGCCAGATGGCAGCGGTATGCCCGCCGCCGGTTTCCCCGCGATGAAGGGTAGCGCGGTTGCCACCGGCGATGTCTCGACGCATATCAGCCAGATCCTCAACGGCAAGGGCGCGATGCCGCCGTACAAGGGGACTCTGGACGACAAGCAGATTGCCGCCGTGGTCACGTACGAACGCAACGCGTTCGGCAACGAGACCGGCGACGTGGTACAGCCTTCCCAGGTTGCCGAGCAGCGATAAGTAGGCCGCCTGACGGGCGCCCCAGGAGTTTGTGATGAGCACTGTCAATCCGACCCATTCCCACGACCATCACGGTCACGACGATCACCACCACGGTCCGGTGACGCTGGCCGACGGCGTGTGGCCGTGGATGAAACGCTGGATCGGCACCACGAACCACAAGGATCTGGGTACGCTGTACCTGATCTTTTCGTTCGTCATGCTGTTTATCGGCGGTCTGATGTCGCTGGTGATCCGCGCCGAGCTGTTCGCGCCGGGTATTCAGTTCGTCGACCCGGGCTTTTACAACGAGATGATCACGCTGCACGCGCTGGTGATGATCTTTGGCGGCGTCATGCCCGCGTTCGTGGGTCTGGCCAACTGGATGGTGCCGATGATGATCGGCTGCTCCGATCTGGCGCTACCCCGTGTCAACAACTGGGGTTTCTGGATCCTGCCGTTCGCCTTCACTATGCTGCTGGGCACGCTGCTCCTGTCGGGCGGCGGGCCGGCTTCGGGCTGGACGATGTATCCGCCACTGGTCATGCAGACGGGTAACGCGCTGCCGCTGATGGTGTTTGCGCTCCATCTGGCCGGTATCTCGTCGATCACGGGCGCGATCAATATCGTGGTCACCATTCTGAACATGCGCGCGCCGGACATGCCGCTGCTCAAGATGCCGCTGTTCGTCTGGACGTGGTTGATCACCGCCTATTTGCTGATCGCGGTCATGCCGGTACTCGCCGGTGCGGTCACCATGATCCTGACCGACCACTTCTTCGGTACCACGTTCTTCGACGCGGCCGGTGGCGGTGACCCGGTGCTGTTCCAGCATATCTTCTGGTTCTTCGGGCACCCCGAGGTCTACATCATGATCCTGCCGGCGTTCGGCATCGTGTCGACCATCATCCCGACCTTCGCGCGCAAGGCGCTGTTCGGGCATGACTCGATGGTCTACGCCGTGGCGTCCATCGCCTTTTTGAGCTTCATCGTATGGGCCCATCACATGTTCACCGTGGGCATGCCGGTCTCGGCGGAACTGTTCTTCATGTTCGCCACCATGCTCATCGCCGTGCCGACGGGCGTGAAGGTGTTCAACTGGGTCGCGACCATGTGGCGCGGCTCCATGACCTTCGAGACGCCGATGCTGTTCGCGCTCGGCTTCGTGGTGCTGTTCACCATCGGCGGGTTCTCGGGCCTGATGCTGGCGCTGACCCCGGTCGACTTCCAGTATCACGATTCCTATTTCGTGGTCGCGCACTTCCACTACGTGCTGGTTCCGGGCGCGATCTTCTCGATCATCGCCGCGATCTACTACTGGATCCCCAAGTGGACCGGCGTGATGTACAACGAGAAGCTCGGCCAGTTTCACTTCTGGTGGAGCGCGGTCTGGATCAACGTGCTGTTCTTCCCGCAGCACTTCCTCGGTCTGGCCGGCATGCCACGTCGTATCCCGGACTACGCCGTCCAGTTCACCGACTTCAACATGATTTCCTCGGTCGGCGCGCTGATGTTCTTCCTCGGGCAGTTCGTGTTCATCTACAACATGATCATGTGCATGCGCCGCTCGGGTAAGAAGGCGACAGGCCGGGTATGGGAAGGCGCACGCGGTCTGGAGTGGACGGTGGCCTCGCCGGCGCCGTATCACACCTTCGAAACGCCGCCGAAGATCGACCCGCGTGAACTGGCGTAAGCTGGAGCACGGGTTCAGATGTCGCCGAAACGGAAGAACACGCTGCTTGCGCTCGCCCTCGCGGGCATAGCAGTCGGCGTCTATGTCGCCTTCTTCTTCGAGATGGCGGCCAGATAGCCGGCCGAGTGGCGGTCGCATACCTCGGGTGTGCGAGCGCTACCGTCCGGACGCGTAGGGGTACAGGGGCGCGCACTGCGTGTCACGACGCCGGATCGCCTGCCGACGCGGGCGTGAAGCAGCGAAAGTAAAAGCAAGGAACGAGTGTTATGGCCACGCATACCAGCGAACACCACAAGTATTACGTACCGGAACCGTCGCCGTGGCCGTTCATGCTCACGGTGGCCCTGTTCCTCATGCTGGGTAGCGCGGGCTTCTGGCTGAACGGCAGCACAACGGTCGCGCCGTATATCTCGGCGATCGGCCTCGCCATGGTGCTGGTGATGGTGTTCATCTGGTTTCGCGACGTGGTGCACGAGAACCGCACCGGCGCCTACGGTGTGCAGGAGGACCGCACCTATCGCTACGCGATGATGTGGTTCATCTTCTCCGAGGTGATGTTCTTCGCCGCGTTCTTCGGTGCGCTGTACTACACGCGCATGATCGCGCTGCCCTGGCTCAACGGTGAAGGCGAGAAATTCTTCACGAACGTCTATCTGTGGCCGCAGTATGAGGGCGCTTGGCCGACCAACGGGCCCGGCGGGATCGGCGGCGACTTCGAAACGGTCAATGCCTGGCATCTGCCGCTGATCAACACGCTTCTGCTGCTGACTTCCTCGGTCACCATCACCTGGGCACACTGGGGCCTCAAGGAGGACAACCGCTGGAAGCTCTGCCTGGGGCTCGCGGCCACGGCCGCGCTGGGCGCGTTCTTCCTGTACTGGCAGGCGGTCGAATATGTCGAAGCCTATGAGCATCTGGGCCTGACCCTGGGTTCGGGTATCTACGGCTCCACGTTCTTCCTGCTCACCGGCTTCCACGGCATGCATGTGACGCTCGGCACACTGATGCTGATCATCATCCTGCTGCGTTGTCTGAAAGGCCACTTCAGCTCCCACGACCACTTCGGCTTCGAGGCCGTGGCCTGGTACTGGCACTTCGTGGACGTGGTCTGGCTCGGCCTGTTTATCTTCGTCTACATTCTGTGACGCTGGCGGCCGGGTTCTAGCCCGGCCGCGGCCGTTTCGGGCGTTAAAAGCCGGAGATGTCCTCGCGCTACTGCCCGAGATTATGCGGCTGCACGAGTCCGGTCAGATAGCCGATCACCAGCAGGGCGATCAAAAGCAGCGACAGACTGATCCGCCATGTCAGCGCCTTTACCGTGCGTCGCGTATCGCCGGTATCGCGTACGAGAAACACGAGTCCTGACCCCAGGGCTGCGAGAATGGCGATCAGAAACACGACGATGAAGATCTTGAGCATCATATGCGCTTAGGGCGCTATCGGTTCGCGCCCCCGTTGTGGGGTGTGGTGCTTGCGCTGGTAACCACCGGCTCGATGGCCTGCCTGGGCCTCTGGCAGATCCAGCGGGCTGAAGGCAAGCAGGTGATGCTAGCGCAGCGCCAGGCTGCGAGCAAAAGCGCCCCGAAGGATTTTGCCAGCGCAATCGCGCCGAGCGATGCCACGCCCGCCTATGGTCAGCGATACACGGTAAATGGGCGCATGGATGCAGACCGCCAGATACTTTTCGACAACCAGGTGCATGACGAGCGGATCGGTTACCGCGTCTGGACGCCTGTGGTGCTGGACGACGGCCGGCGCGTGCTCGTCGACCGTGGCTGGGTGCCACTCGGCCCGCAGGGCCGTTCCGAGCCGCCCGAGCCGTCGGCACCGCAGGGCGAGGTGACCATGACGGGGCTTTGGCGGGATCTGCCGCGTCCGGGCATGCGACTTGGCGACACCGCGGCTTGCGATGCGCAAGGCTGGCCCCGCGTGTTGAACTACCCGACGATCGAACAGCTGCGCTGCCAGTACACCGGGCCGGTGATAAACGGGCTGCTGCTGCTCGACGAGGCCGACGCGCGTGGCTTCGTGCGTGACTGGAACCAGCAGCTCGTTCGCATGCCGCCGGTGCGTCATTTCGGCTACGCCCTGCAGTGGTTCGCCATGGCGGCGGCCGTGGCGGTGATTTTCCTCGTGATCAACCTCAGGCGAATTCGATGAAGACACAGACTCGCGCCCGCCTCAAGCTGGTGGGCGTGTTCATGATTTTCGTGGGGCCACTGGCGCTGGCCTATCTGCTCTATTACGGCTTGTCCTACGGTGGCGCCGGTACCAACGGCGGCGAGCTGGTGGACCCGGCCATGCGTCTGCCCGATATCGCGCTCACGGATGCACAGGGCGAAACACGCCCGAGTGGCGCGCTGTTCGAGCAGAAGTGGACGATCCTGCAGGTCGCCCCCGATGGCTGTGGCGAGGCCTGTATCCAGAGTCTGGAAGAGACGCGCCAGATCCGTGCGCTGCTGCATCGTCGGGCCGCGCGCGTGCAGCGGGTGCTGTTGACCGACATCGATAGCGCGCACCCCCAGATCGAGCGCCAGCCGGACCTCGCGATCTATCGTGCACCGCTCACCGCGATCGACGAGATTTTCGAAAGCCAGGGCGCGACCGCGCCGGGGATGATCTATCTCGTGGATCCGCTGGGCAACTGGATGCTCTATTATCCGCCCGGCGGTGACGGCGGGGCGTTGTTCAAGGACGTCAAGCACCTGCTCAAGCTGTCGCATATCGGTTGAGGACTGCGCCGTGACCCGTTTTCGATTGAACCTGTTGACGATCTGCCTCGCGTTCGTGGTCATCACGCTCGGCGCTTTCGTGCGGCTGTCCGACGCCGGCCTGGGCTGCCCGGACTGGCCCGGGTGTTATGGACATCTCGATGTGCCCACGGCGGAAGCCGATGTGGCCGCCGCCAACGAGCGTTTCGCGCATCGGCCGGTGGAGGCGCCCAAGGCCTGGAAGGAGATGATCCACCGCTATGCGGCCGGCGCTCTGGGGCTGCTGATTCTGGCCATGGCACTGGTTTCGATCCGGCGCACCAGCGACCCGAACCAGCAACGGGTTTTGCCCTGGGTGCTCGTCGTGCTCGTGATATTCCAGGCGTTGCTCGGCATGTGGACGGTCACGCTGCTGCTCAAGCCGCTGATCGTGACCGCGCACCTGCTCGGCGGCATGGCCACCTTCGCGCTGCTGGGCTGGTGTCTGTTTCGCGAAGGCGGACTGTTCCGCGGCTATCAGGCGGTAAAGCGCGGCGCGTTGCGGCTGGCGGCCGGTGCGGCGCTCGTCCTGCTGATCGGCCAGATATTCCTCGGCGCATGGACCTCGACCAACTACGCCGCGCTGGCCTGTCCGGACTTCCCGACCTGCCAGACCTACTGGTGGCCGCCCACCGACTTCAGCACCGCGTTCACGCTCTGGCACGGGCTGGGGATCAACTACGAATACGGCATTCTCGACAGCATTCCGCGTGCGACGATTCACTGGACACACCGTCTCGGCGCGATCGTGGTCACGCTCGCGCTGGTGGGGCTGGCCGCGGTTCTCTGGCGCCAGTCCGGGGTCGACCGGCGGTGGCGCGGGCTCGCGGTGGCGCTGCTGGCGGCTCTCGCGCTACAGGTATCGATCGGCATTTCGGTGGTCGTATTCCACCTGCCGCTGCCGGTGGCCGTCGCCCACAACGGGGGCGCCGCCCTGTTATTATTGGCGCTTATGGCGATCAACCACGCAGTCTGGAGCGTTAGCGACCATGTCTAGCGGGCACGGCTCGAGCGCGGCGCTCGATCGGCCGACGCTGTCACAGCGTCTGACCGATTACTACGAGCTCTGCAAGCCGCGCGTGGTGCTGCTGATCGTGTTCACCGCCATGGTGGGCATGTTTCTGGCCACGCCCGGCATGGTGCCGATCGATGCGCTGCTGTTCGGCACGCTCGGCATCGGCCTGATGGCGGCTTCTGCCGCTGCGGTCAACCAGATGCTCGACCGCAAGGCCGATCAGCGCATGGCCCGCACCCGCAAGCGGCCGCTGGTGACCGGTCATCTGGACATGATGCAGTCGGCGCGCTTTGCGGCCGCTATTGGCTTGATCGGCATGGCGATCCTGCTCTGGCTGGTCAATCCGCTCACCGCCTGGCTTACGCTGGTTACGCTCGTCGGCTATGCCGGCGTGTACACCGTTTATCTCAAGCGGGCCACGCCCCAGAACATCGTCATCGGCGGCGCCGCGGGTGCCGCGCCGCCGGTGCTCGGCTGGGCCGCGGTGACCGGCACGGTCGACGCCCACGCGCTGATCCTGTTCCTGATCATCTTCATCTGGACGCCGCCGCACTTTTGGGCGCTGGCCATCGAGCGTCATCGCGAATACGCCGAAGTCGATATTCCGATGCTGCCGGTCACGCATGGCCTGGAGTACACCCGCACCCAGGTGCTGCTCTACACAGTGCTGCTGTTCATAGTGTCGCTGTTGCCGTTCGCGACCGGCATGAGCGGCCCGCTGTACCTGATCAGCGCGATCGGGTTGTCGGGCTGGTTTCTGATCTACGCGATTCGCCTGAAATATGCGCCGAAGCCGGGCCTGGCGATGCGCACCTTCGGCTACTCGATTCTCTACCTGATGGCGCTGTTCACGGCACTGCTCGTGGACCACTACGTGCCGGCGGTCTTCGGTAGCTGACCGCTGGGCCGGGCGCTAGCAGCCGGTCGCTAGTAGCTCGGCGCTTCGCCATCGGCAATCATGCGGTCGAACCGGCGCAGGTGATCGACCAGCGTCTGCTTGCCGCGGCGCTCGTCCAGCGCTTCCTCTGCCAACGGCGCGATCGCGCTCGCGCCCGGCAACGTGGCGTTGTCCTCGATCAGTGCGCGCATCCGCGGAATGAACACGAACTGCAGCCACTCGCTGAACGCGAGTGTGTCGGCGCAGAACGGTGTCCGGCTTGCCATCGCGGCCGGCGAGGGCACCTCGGCGTGCCAGAAATCGGCCTCGCGCATGGCCTGCTCGATTGCAAGCAGAAGATCGGCCAGGGCGTGCAGTTGCGCGTGTGTGGGCGACATGAGGTCCCGTTTGATGCGTCTGATGGGTGATTAGCAGCGGCGCGGCGAGCGCTAGAACGGCCACCACCAGGGGTTTGGATGTTCCAGATCGACACGACACCCCTGTAGCTGGGTCGCGTAGCGGCCGGCACGGGCATTCACCTTGCCGGCCGTGCGGCGCAGCCAGGCCTTGCGCTTGTACGTGCCGCGCTTATAGCCGGTCTGGCCCTCGTGATAGGCCAGATACTGACTGTAGGCATCCCATTTCGAGATGCCCAGCATGGCGTTGCTCTTGGCCACATACCAGCCGACGAAATCCGTGGCGTCGTCGAAATCGTCGCGATCCGCCCAGCCGTTGCCGCTGTCTCGCTTGTACCAGTCCCAGGTGCTATCCAGCGCCTGGGTATAGCCATAGGCCGAGGTGATATGTGTCCAGGGAATGAACCACAGCAGGCGCTTTCGCGGTGGGCGCGCATCGCCGACGAAGCGCGATTCCTGATAGATGATCGCCATCTGCACATGAATGGGCGCGCCCCAGCGATCATAGGCAGCGTCCGCGGCATCGAACCAGCCGTCCTTTTCGTAGAAGATGTCGCAGACATTGCTGGTTGCGCGCGGCGGCGCCGTGGCGCAGCCGCCGATAAAGGCTGCGAGGACAAGCAGTACGAAGCGGTGCATCGGTAAAGCCTAGCAGAGGCTGAGACCGAAACGCCCGTGCAAGGTATAATGCGCCGCCCGGGCACCGAGGTACGTCGCCTCCATATCCGCCAGGATATGTAAAAAAGTTATAATAAAAGAAAAAAACAGACGTTTTCACGCAGGTAACCGCCCGATAACCTGCGCCGTCGCAGGCCGACGGTCTGGCGAACCAACCTTTTGCGGATTGTTGATGAAGGCGACCCCCATCCAAGAACATACGAGCCCGCTGAATGCGCAGCAGGCGCAGCAGCTCACGGCTCTGATCGAAACGCTCACCCCCATGCAGGTGACCTGGATCAGCGGCTATCTGTCGGGCATCAATGCGTCGGCGGCGACCGGCGAAGTGGCCGCGCCGGCACAGGCGGCCGCGCCCGCGGCGCAGAGCGAGGCCAGTGAACCGTTGACCATTCTCTACGGTTCGCAGACCGGCAACGCCGAGGATATTGCGGAGACGCTGCGCGAGCGCGCTGAAGCCGCCGGGCTGAATGCCACCGCGCACGACATGCTCGACTACAAGCCGAAGGATCTGAAAAAGGAAAAGAACGTCATCGTCTGTGTGTCCACGCACGGGGAGGGCGATCCGCCGGACAACGCCGAGGAGCTGCATGCCTTCATCTACGGCAAGAAGGCGCCCAAGCTCGACGGTCTGAAGTTCTCGGTGCTCGCCTTCGGCGACACCAGCTATGAGCATTTCTGCCAGACCGGCAAGGATTTCGACGCACAGCTGGAAAAACTCGGCGGCAAGCGCCTGACCGATCGTGTCGATCTGGATGTGGATTTCGACGAGGCGGCCGAGGCCTGGATCGAGTCCGTTATCGACACCTACAAGGACGAACTCGGTGGCGGCGACCAGCCGCATCCGACCGTCACCGCCATGCCCAGCGCAGGCGGTGCAGCCGCGCCGGCGGCCGAGGCCTACTCGCGCAAGAATCCCTATGAAGCCGAGGTGCTCGAGAATATCGTGCTCAACGGTCGCGGCTCCGACAAGGAAGTCCACCATATCGAGATGGACACCGAGGAATCGGGGCTCGTCTGGGAGCCGGGCGATTCGCTGGGCATCATCCCCGAGAACGATCCGTCGGTAGTCGAGGAACTCATCGCCGCACTCGGCCTGTCGCCGGAGGAAAAGGTCACCGGTATCGACGGCGAGGTCACCCTCCAGCATGCGCTGACCCATCAGTACGAGATCACCACGCTGACGCGGCCGCTGATCGAGAAGTATGCCGTGCAGGCGCAGAACGAGGCGCTCGACAAGCTGCTCTCCGAAGACCAGCGCGAAGCGCTCGCGGATTACATGCACGGGCGTTTCATCATCGACGTGGTCGAGGACTATCCGATCCAGGGCATCACCGGTCAGGACTTCGTGCGGCTGCTGCGCAAGCTGCCGCCGCGGCTGTACTCGATCGCCTCCAGCCATGCCGCCAATCCGGACGAGATTCATCTCACCGTGGCGGCCGTGCGCTATGAAAGCCAGGGCCGGGCACGCCACGGCGTGGCGTCGATCCAGCTCGCCGATCGCAGCGAGGACGTGAAGCTGCCGATCTATATCGACCACAACAAGAACTTCAAGCTGCCCGAGAACGACGATGCGCCGATCATCATGGTCGGCCCCGGCACCGGTGTTGCGCCGTTTCGCGCCTTCCTCGAGGAGCGCGAGGAGCGCGAGGCCAGCGGCGACAACTGGCTGTTCTTCGGTGCCCAGCAATTCCTGACCGACTTCTATTACCAGACCGACTGGCTACGCTGGCGCAAGGATGGCCTGCTCACGCGCATGGACGTGGCGTTCTCGCGCGACCAGGAAGAGAAGGTTTACGTACAGGACAAGATCCGGGCCGCCGGCAAGGAACTGTTCGACTGGATCGAGCGCGGCGCGACGGTGTATGTCTGTGGCGATGCCAATGCCATGGCCCACGACGTTCACGAAGCGCTGCTCGATCTGATCGGCGAAAACGCCGGCCTCGACGCCGAGGGCGCCGCCGGGTACCTGAAGAATCTGCAGAAGGAAAAGCGTTACCAGCGCGACGTCTATTGATTGCGGGCCATCACAACGCCAGATTCATAGACAGCGCACGCTGCTCAAACAACGATTTCGAGCCAGAGCCATGAGCGACGACAAAGAACTTTCCCCGGTCGAACACATCAAGATCGCCAGCAACTACCTGCGCGGCACGATCGCCGACGGGCTGGCCGACGAACTCACCGGTTCGATCGCCGAGGACGACACCCAGCTGACCAAGTTCTACGGCTTCTACCAGCAGGACGACCGTGACCTGCGCTCCGAGCGCAAGACCTCGAAGCTGGAGCCGCATTACCAGTTCATGCTGCGCCTGCGCCTGCCGGCGGGCGTGGTCACCGGCGAGCAGTGGCTCAAGATCGACGAACTGGCCCACCAGTACGCCAACGGTACGTTGCGCCTGACCACGCGTCAGACGTTCCAGTACCACGGCGTGCTGAAGAAGCATCTGCGCCCGCTGCTGCAGGACGCCTACCAGGTCGGCGTCGACGCCCGCGGCGCCTGTGGCGACGTCAACCGCAACGTGATGGCCACGGCCAATCCCGATCTGTCCGCGCTGCACCAGGAAGTTCACGACTGGTCGATCAAGATCTCCGAGCATCTGGCGTGGAAATCGCGCGCCTACGAGGAAATCTTTCTCGAGCAGAAGCCGCAGGGCGAGGATCACGAGCCGATCTACGGCAAGACCTATCTGCCGCGCAAGTTCAAGATCGCCATCGCCATTCCGCCGGAGAACGATGTCGATGTCTTCGCCAACGACATCGGCCTGATCGCGATCGTCGAAAACGACAAGCTGGTCGGCTTCAATATCGCCATCGGCGGCGGCATGGGCTCGACCCATGGCGACGAAGCGACCTATCCGCGCCTGGGCAGCGTGATCGGCTTCGCCACGCCCGAGAACACGCTCGAGGCGGTCGAGGAGCTGGTCAAGATCCAGCGCGATCATGGCGATCGCGCGAACCGCAAGCATGCGCGCTTCAAGTACACCATCGACGACCACGGCCTGGGCTGGATTCACGAACAGCTCGAGGAACGTGCCGGTATCAAGCTCAAGCCGGCGCGCGAATACAAGTTCGAGCGCAACGGCGATCCGCTCGGCTGGGCGGAGGGCGATAACGGCAACTGGCACCTGACGTTGTTCATCGAGAACGGCCGCATCGCCGATTTCGACGACAACGGCACGGCGCACTACGGCCAGTACCACGGCCCGGCCGGCTACAAGCTCATGACCGGCCTGCGCGAGCTCGCCAAGATTCATACCGGCGAGTTCCGGCTCACCGGCAACCACAACGTGATCGTTGCCAACGTCAAGCCCGAGGACAAGGCCAAGGTCGAGGAGCTGGTCGAGCATTATGGTCTCGACGATGGCAACAAGTATTCGACGCTGCGGCACTCGGCCATGGCCTGCGTGGCGTTCCCAACCTGTGGGCTGGCGATGGCCGAGTCCGAGCGTTATCTGCCGGAGCTGGTGACCAAGATCGAAAAGATCGTCACCGACGCCGGCATCGAGGACCAGCCGATCGTGATCCGCATGACCGGCTGCCCGAACGGCTGCGCGCGGCCGTTCCTGGGTGAGATCGGGTTCGTCGGCAAGGCGCCGGGCAAGTACAACCTGTATCTGGGCGCCGGTTTCGACGGGGCGCGGCTGAACAAGCTCTATCGCGAGAACATCGGCGAGGAAGAGATCCTGGCCGAACTCACGCCGATCATCGAGCAGTACGCGGCCGAGCGGAACAAGAGTGAACCGTTCGGCGATTTCGTCATTCGGGCCGGTATCATTGCCGAAACCACCGAAGGACGATATTTCCATGAAAACGTCGGTTCGCCCGAAGCGGCTTGATCGCCTGAATAGATACGGCGCGGGGTTGGGCCTCGCGCTGCTGGCCTTGTCATTGCTGATCTGGCCGCCGCTCGGCCAGACCCAGGCCACGCCCGCCGCGGGGCAGGGCGCGGCGGCGGCTACCCGTCAGGCGAACGCGAACGCCGCGCGCAAGGACGACGTGATTCGCGAGTTGATCGCGCTCACCGACGCCGAACAGCTGGAGGCGATCTTCTCGCGTCAGTTCATCGACCGCGTGGCCAATGCCGTGGCGCTGTTTCGGCCCGATCTCGACCCGCAGACCATGCGCGTGATCCGCCAGGAAGCCACGTCCGTGATCCGTGAGCGGATCGAGTCCGGCGACGCGTTGTATTCGGTGCTCTATCCCGTCTACGAGAAGCACTTCAACATCTTCGAGCTCAACCAGCTGGTCGAGTTCTACCAGTCGCCGGTCGGCCAGAAGCTGGTGCGGGTGTCGCCGGAACTGCTGACCGAGTCACTCGCACTCGGGCGCGAATGGGGGCTGTCGCTCGTGCCCGAGATCATGGAGCGGGTGCAGACACGTCTCAACGCGACGAACTAGCGCGCCATCACCCAGACCCTTGCGCTTTCTCAGGTCCTGTCGTGCCTGGGCCTGTCACTCGGGCGATGAACCTGCGGTGGGCTTGATCGAACGCGGCGTCAGCGGCGTTTTTCGCTCGCGGTCGATCTAGACGGGTCTACGCCGTCGTATCGGCATCGGCGGGGCGGCTTTCCCAGCGCCCCACACCCATAAAGATTAGGCGCAGCTGTTTCTCCGCGCGCAGCATGAGCGCGTCGTCCTCGGCGTTATCCGGGTCCACGTCCAGAATGCGCTCGGAGAGCGTGATGACGGTGTTGACCACCAGATCCGAGATGGTGCGCAGGTCGTCATGCGAGATGTGCGAGAACTCGTCGAAACGGGCGAGGTCCGCCGCCAGTGCATCGGTCACGAGCAGGATCTCGTTATGGATCGCCTCGCGCATGGCCACCGTGCCCGAAAAGCGTTCCTTGACCACGAACTGAAACAGCAGCCGGTTGTCGCGCACGTAGTGGGCGAACAGTTCCACGGAATAGCGGACCAGGCCCTTGAGCGGCAGCGCGGATAGCGAGGCATCGCTCAGAATCTGGCGCAGCGAGCGAAACGTGTTCTCGATGAGCGTCAGCCCCAGCGCGTCCAGATCCTCGAAATGGCGATAGAACGCGGTCGGCACCACGCCGGCCTGGCGCGCGATGCGGCGCAGCGATATGGCGGAGAAGTTCGCCTCGCTGGCCACGAGCTCGAGCGCGGCCTGCATGAGGGCCTCGCGTGCTTCGCCGCGCCGTGGGGCGCCGCGCCGCTGTGTGGAGCGCGTCTTGCTCTCGCGAGAACTCATGGGCGTGGAGGGTGCTGCCATTCGGGTGTCACGGGCATGGGTAGCGACCTTAGCCGCTTGTGTGCCGGAAGAAAATACGTGGCGCGGCCGCGGGCCGCACATTGCGCCCAAAGAGCGCCGAGACATTCTTTGTGAACAAGTGTTGACTTGGGCGTTGCGATGCCCCTAAAGTGTACACGTGTTCACATTCATGAGGAAGCGGCGATGAAGCCAGTCGTGAAGAAACTGCTCGGTAGCTCCTTTGTCGGCGCGCTCGCCAGCCCGCTGTCGGTGGATGATTATTTGTCGCTGATCGACAGCCGCCTGTCGCTGAGCGAACCGCGCGGGCGTGTCACCCACGTCGTGCGCCAGACGCCGGACAGCGTCACACTGGAAATCGAGCCCAACGACAACTGGCAAGGCCACCGGCCGGGTCAGCACGTGCTGCTGGGCGTGGTCCTCGACGGTGTGCGTCACAGCCGCTGCTTTTCCGTGGTCAGCGCGCCCAGCGAGCCGATGATCGAGGTCACGATCAAACGCAACGGGGACGGTCGGGTTAGCAATTTCCTGGTCGATCACGCCGAGCGCGGTCAGCTCGTGCACCTGAGCCCGGCCGAAGGCGACTTCTACCCGCATGCCGAGGCGCCGCGCAAGGCGCTGCTGCTCAGCGCGGGCAGCGGCATCACCCCGGTGATGAGCGTGTTGCGGCACTGGATCGCTCGGGACGAGGTCGCCGACGTGGTGTTCGTTCACTACGCGCGCACCCGTGACGACATGATCTATGCCGCCGAACTCGAAGCGATGGCCCGGCGCCACGACGGGCTGCGGGTCGAGACCGTGTTTACCGCGGATGGCGGTCGTCGTCTAGACGATGCCACGCTCGACGCGCTGGTTCCGGATCTCGCGCAGCGGCCGACGTGGCTGTGTGGGCCGGCCGGCTTCATGGACGCGGCCGAACCGCTGATTGCCGCGCGCAGCAACGAGACCCTGCACCGCGAGCAGTTCGCCGCCACGCGTCGCGAAACCGCCCACGGTGAAGGCGCCGTGCGTTTTCTCAACAGTGATGTCGCGGCCTCGGGCGAGAGCGGTTCGCTGCTCGAAGTCGCCGAAGGCGCCGGCCTCAAGCCGAACTACGGCTGTCGCATGGGCATCTGCCATGCCTGCAAGTGCCGGGTCGCCGAGGGCAGTGTGCGCGATCTGCGCACCAACCGGGTCCGCGACGTGCGCGATACCGACATCCAGCTTTGTATCCACGCCGCCGCAGGCGACGTGGCGGTCGAGCTCTAGACGCAGTTCTCGAGCCGGTCGATCAACGAAATTCAGCACAGACGCCCAGCGGCGTCCGGGAGTAGAAGACATGGGTAAGCCCACACATCTGAGCAAGGCCGACATTGCCGAATTCGGCCGCGAACTCGACGCCATCCGTGACGAGGTCATGAATGACCTCGGCGAGAGCGATGCGCGCTATATCCGCAACGTGCTCAAGACGCAGCGTTACAGCGAAGTCGCGGGCCGGGCGCTGCTCATGGCCGGCTTTCTGCCGCCGGCCTGGCTGGCCGGTACCGGTCTGCTGTCGTTGTCCAAGATCCTCGAGAACATGGAAATCGGACACAACGTCATGCACGGCCAGTGGGACTGGATGAACGATCCGGCGCTGGACTCGTCCACCTACGAGTGGGACAACACTTGCCCCGCGCACCAGTGGAAGCATTCGCACAACTACATGCACCACACCTTCACCAACATCGTCGATCTCGATCGCGATGTGGGTTACGGCATCCTGCGCATGAGCGAGGATCAGGACTGGCGTCCGCAGCATCTGGCCCAGCCGCTCACGGCAGCCACGCTGGCGGCGTTCTTCCAGTGGGGGGTGGCGCTGCACGACCTCGAGGTCGAACGCCTGGGCAAGGACAAGACCTTCAAGGAAGCAGCGGTGCAGCTGCGCGAAATATGGGGCAAGGCGCGCAAGCAGGTGCTCAAGGATTATCTGCTGTTCCCGGCCCTGGCCGGCCCGATGTTCGCGCCCGTGCTGGCCGGCAACTTCAGCGCCAATCTCAACCGCAACCTGTGGTCGTTTCTGATCATCTTCTGCGGCCACTTCACCGACGAAGTGGAGATGTTCGACGAATCGGAAACCGCCGACGAGACGCGCGGCGAGTGGTATCTGCGCCAGTTGTTGGGTTCGTCGAACCTGAGCGGCAGCGTGCCGTTCCATATCCTGTCGGGCCATCTGAGTTATCAGATCGAGCATCATCTGTTCCCGGACATGCCGTCGCACCGGTATCGGGAAGTGGCGCCGAAGATTCAGGAGATCTGCGAGCGCTACGGCCTGAACTACAACACCGGCCCGCTCTCCAAGCAGTTCGGCGGCGTGGTCAAGCGCATTCTGCGCATGTCGTTGCCGCATCGGCGTAAACGCAATACGCTGACCTCTGAGACATCCACGGATGCCCCGGTCTATGCTGAAGCTGCTTGAAACCCTCAAGGATTCGGCCGAGTCGACCGTCGACTCGGCCGCTTCGCGCGTGGAGAACGTGCATCGCCTGATCAGCGGTTATGTCGGCAGCCGGGCGCGCAGGCTGCGCGGGCGGTCCAGGGCGGACGCGCCGACGAATGCGCCGACGAACCCCGATAGCCCTGCGCAAAACGCGGACAGCACCATCTACGACGTGCTGCGCGGCGTGAACCGCGAGATCGGCGAATTCGGCACCGATGTGTTCGAGATCATCGACGATGCGCGGGCGCGCCGCGCGGTCGACAAGGATGGTGACCCCGACAAGCGCGACTGACGCTCGCCGTCACCCTGCGTGAGCGCGTAGAATCGCTGTGCATCCAGCCGACTAGGGCGCGCATGGCGGTAGCCGATTTCATACGTCGAAGCATGGCCTGGGCTCTGGTCGTGCTGCTCGTCGCGGTGGCGGCGACAGCCCACGCCCAGCTGTCGAACGGCGACGCCGAGGCGCAGATCTCGGATCTGCGCAAGCGTGTGGATGCGCTTGGCGCGCGCGACGATGTCGAGTCTGCGGTACGCGAGCGCGTACGCAACACCTACCAGCAAGCCATCGCATCCCTCGAGGCGGCGCGCAACGCACGCCAGCGCACGCGTGAATTGCGTGAACAGGCCGGTGAGGCGCCGTCCCGCATTCGCGAGCTCAAGGCCGAACTGACCGAGATCGAGGCGCCGCCGCCGATCGACGAACTGCGTGCCCTGTCCGGCGGCACGCTGGCATCGCGGGTGGATACAACCAGTTCCAGGCTGGCGGACAGTCAATCCAGCCTTGCCGATCTGCGCGATCAGCTCACGCGCCTGGCACAGCGCCCGGAAGCCGCGCGCCAGGAACTCGCGGATGCGCGTACCGCGCTGCAGGCCCTGGATACGGCGTCGGCAGACGATACCGGGCAATCGTCCCTGCTGCTGGAGGCCCAGCGCACGCAGAACCTGGCACGCCGCGAGGCGCTCACGGCCGAGATCGAAAAGCTGCAACAGGAGCTCGGCAGCCAGGATCCGAGACAGCGTGAACTCGAAGCGCGACGCGCGCTGGCCGAGGCACGGCTGGCGCACGACACCGAACTTCTGGCCGCGCTGCAGCGTGCGCTCGGCGAGCGTCAGAACGAAACCGCGATCGAGCTGCGCAGCGCCAGCCAGTCCAAGCTCAGCGAGCTGCGCACTGCGGTCGAACCGATCGCCTCGACCGCGCAGCGCAATGTCGAACTGGCCAATCAGCTCACCGACGTCACCCGCGAAAGCGAAGCGCTGGCGACCCGGCAGGTGCGCGAGCGCAAGCGCGTCGAGGATATCCAGCGACGGCTGAATCTCGTGCAGCGCCAGCTCGAGATCGGTGGCTCGTCGGTTGCGCTGGGTGACGTGCTGCGCGCGCAGCGGCGCGATCTGGCCAAACCCAGACTGTTCGAAACACGCAACGAATCGAGTGCCGAGGAACCGGAGATCGCCTCGGCCGAGCTGAGGCGGTTTCAGCTGCAGCAGCAGCGGGTGGAACTCGAGGATATTTCCCGGCGTGTCGGCGATATCCGCGACGCGGCCGAGCAGACGCTCGAGCCGGGCCAGATCGACTCGCTGCGGGCGCTACTCGAGCAACGGCGCGATATTCTCGATCTGCTGATCGATGCCGAGGGCCGCTTCATCGAAATCGGCCGCGATCTGCGCGGGCTTTCGCAGCAGCATGAAGAGACCGTCGACTCGTTCAACCGTCTGCTCGACGAAAGACTGTTCTGGCTGCCGTCGTTCAACCCCATGCAGCTCGACTGGTTTGCGCGTACCGGTCAGGACCTGCCTTGGGCCTTCGAGCCCCAGTCCTGGGAGAAGGCGTTCCTGAGCGTGGTCGAAGGCGCGCGCACGCGCCCGATCGTGGCCTCGGTGGTGCTGCTGTTCATTGCCGCGTTGCTTGGCGTGCGGCGGCCGCTGCGCCATCGTCTGCGCCAGCTGGCGGAGCCGGTGGGCAATGTGCGCCGCGACACGGCGTGGCTGACCCTGCGCGCGGCACTGATCACCGTGCTGCTGTTCATTCCCATCGTTGCCGTGCTGCTGCTGGCCGGCTATCTGGCGCGCGCGCCGGGCGATGCCGGGGTATTTACCCAGGCCGTGTCCCAGGTCTTTGTCCAGCTCGCCATTCTGGCGCTGTTTCTGGAGCCGTTTGCGCAAGTCTGTCGCAAGTTCGGCCTGGCACACAGCCATTTTCTGTGGAGCGACGAGGCGCGCCACGGTCTGCACCGCATGCTGCGCTGGCTGCTCGCAATGCTCGTCATACCCACGATTCTCGTGACCTTCACGGAAGCGTTCGACGACGACGCCAAGCGCGAAACCATCGGCCGCGGCGCGTTCATGTTCGGATCGCTGGTGATCGCCGTGTTCTCGTGGCGATTGCTGCACCCGGTGCGCGGCGAGCTTGCCGGCGTGATCAACGCCGAGGACGAGTCGCACTGGCGGCTGGGTTATCTCTGGCTGCCGATTGCGGTCGGCGTGCCGCTATTGCTGTTCGGGCTGGCCGGCTGGGGGTATTACTACACCGCGCTGCAGCTGCAGAGCCGTTTCTTTTATTCCGCCGGTCTGCTGGGCGGCTGTTTCGTGCTTTACGCGCTGATCGTGCGCTGGCTGACGGTCGCCGAGCGCCGTCTGGCGCTCACTCGCGCGCTGCGCAAGCGCGAGGAGGCACGCGAGGCGCGCGCAACGCGTGATGCGGCCGCCGCCGCGGGCGAGAGCACGCCGGAAAATCTCGACACGCTCGAGATCGATCTCATGCAGATCAGCGAGCAGACGCGCGGGCTGATCAAGGTCGTGATCGCGCTGATAACGGTCGCGGTGTTGTGGATCATCTGGTCCGATACGCTGCCGGCGCTGCAGCTGCTGGACAACGTCACTCTCTGGCAGTACGCCACCGAGATCGACGGCAAGTCCCAGCTCACACGGGTGACCCTGGGCGCGTTGCTCCTGGCGCTCGCGCTCGGCGTGGTCACGGCACTGGCCGGGCGCAACTTGCCGGGCTTTCTCGAGATCACGGTGTTGCGGCGTTTCTCGATGGACGCCGGCAGCCGTTACGCCATGGCCACGCTGTTCCAGTACGCCATCGTAATCATCGGTCTGTTGGGCGCGGTGGCCCTGATCGGCTTTCGCTGGTCCTCGATCCAGTGGCTGGTGGCAGCGGTCGGCGTGGGTCTGGGTTTCGGCCTGCAGGAGATCTTCGCCAATTTCGTCTCCGGTATCGTGATCCTGTTCGAGCGCCCCGTGCGCGTGGGCGATACGGTCACGGTCGGCACGCTCACCGGCACGGTGTCGCGCATCCGTATCCGCGCGACCACGGTCACCGACTGGGACAACAAAGAAGTGGTGATCCCGAACAAGACGTTCATCACCGAAACGGTGATCAACTGGACGCTCACCGACGACATCACGCGCCTGATCATCCGCGTGCATCTGGCGCTGGACACGGATACCGAGCTCGCCGAAAAACTGATCATGGACGTGATCCGCGACGAGCCGGTGGCGCTCGACAACCCGGCGCCGACCGTGTTCTTCGTCGGCTACGACGACAGCGCGCTGATCTACGAGGCGCGCATCTTCTATCACGATCTGTATAACCTGCTGCCGTTGCAGCACGCCATCTACAAGCGCATGCACGCGGCGTTCAGGGCCAACGACGTGGTGGTGTCGTTTCCGCAGCAGGATCTCCACCTGCGCTCGATCGACGAGTCGTTCGGCGAGGTGCTGGGTGCGAAGCGAAACGCGCGCGGCGCGCAGGACGATGGGGGCGACGGATCGTCGACGCCGTCGCCGGCCCGCTAGGCGCGCATTCGCGCCGCGGGCGTCGTGGCTATGCCTTGCCGTCGTCCTCGTCGGCGGTGAGCCGGCGCGGTAGCGCCTGCGGATAGTAGGCGTACAGCCAGGTTTCGGTGAGTATGCGGCCGTCGTGGCCGAGCGTGGCGCGCAGTTCGACGGGCGTATCGTCGGGCGGGAGTTCGCCTTTCCAGTCGAAGATCACGCGCCAGCGGCCGGTATCTTCCACGTGTTGCACGTAGGGGTTGCCGATTCGTCCGTGGGTCGTGGTGACGTCAGGTTCGGGTTCGTCGTCCGCCGTAAGATCGCTCAGTGCGTCGCCGGCGAAATCGATCACGAACTTGCGCGCAAGGACCGATTGATCCTCGTAGGTGCCGGGCCCGCCGGCGCGGCCGGTGCGTGTCGAGACCACGCGTGCGAGTTCGGGCGGGTAGGGCTCTTCGCCGCACCAGTGCAGGCGATAATCGAACCGCCATTCCTGCCCGGCGACCGCCTTGTCCTGCGGGACCCAGAACACGTTGATGTTGTCGTAGACCTCTTCATCGGTCGGCAGCTCGAGCAGACCGACATGGCCGGCGCCCCAGCCGCCGCGCGGCTCTACCCAGAGGCTGGGGCGCTTCTCGAACCCGACTTCCGGGTCCTGATAGTGGTCGAATGCACGATCGCGCTGGAGCAGGCCGAAGCCTTTCGGATCCTGATCCTGAAAGGCACTGTACTGTACCCGCGGCGGGTTGCTGAGTGCGCGCCAGAGGCGTTCGCCCTTGCCTGTGGTCATGGCCAGGCCGTCGCTGTCGTGGATTTCGGGGCGCCAGTCCACGCCGCGGCGCGCGTTCGTCTCGGAGAACCAGAACATGCTGGTCAGCGGGGCGATGCCCAGGCGCTGGACAGCATTACGCTGGAAAAGCCGCGACTCGATATCCATGATCACGTTGCCCGGGCGACGCACGCGCAGGCGATAGGCGCCGGTCAGCGCTTCGCCCTCGAGCAGCGCACAGATGGTGATTTCACGATCACCCGGGGCAGGCTTGATCAGCCAGTAGGCGGAAAAATGAGGAAACGCTTCCTGTTCGCCGTAGCCGGTATCCACCGATATTCCGCGCGCGGACAGACCGTACTGGTTGAGCCCGCCAGGGCTGCGGAAATAACTCGCGCCCTTGAACGCCAGCCATTCCAGCTCGTCGCCACTGCGATCCACGAGCCGAAAACCGGCGAAGCCGAGATCGTCCGGCAGCCGTTCGGCCAGTTCCGGGTCCTCGTAGCTGAACAGGTCGGCGTCGTAGGCAATATGTCGGCTGCGCCCGTCTTCCACGACATGAATATCGACCGGTTCGCGCGCGTTCTGGTCGAGATGGAAGAACTCGACCCGTACCGGCGTATCGGAATTCGACCAGAGGGCGGCCTCCTTGCGGGTATCGACCCCCATGAAGGATTCATAGCCCAGATCGTCGAGCAGTTTCTCGTAGTGGTCGGGTGGCGGCGTATAGGGCTGCCCGGCCAGCGTACGCGCATGGGCGACGAGGGCGTCGAAACTGAAGGGCTGACCATCGCCGGGGCGCGCCGCGTGCGCGAGCCGGTTCCAGCCGCCCAACGCAGAAACGCCTGCAAGTGCCGTCGTGGACACAAGCAGGCGTCGTCTACCGAGGTCTGTTTCCATAGGCGTCGGCCGTCAGGCCGATTGGCTATCGGCTAGGCAGGCACCATGGCGCCGCGCAGCTTCTTGATCGCGGCGACCTCAAGCTGGCGGATACGCTCGGCCGAAACCTGATACTTGTCGCCGAGCTCCTGCAGGCCGATCTTGCCGTCTTCGCGTAGCCAGCGGCTTTCGAGAATGTCGCGGCTGCGCTCGTCGAGCTGGGTCATGGCGCGCGACAGATTCGCGTGCTGGTAGGTTTCCCAGTCGCCGTTCTCGATATCCGAGGCCGGATCATAACCGTCGTCGGCGGACAGATAGTCCTCTGGCGCATAGCTTTCCTCGTCGGAAGCGCCGGGCAGGGCGTTGTACGAGGTGTCGCCGCCGGACAGGCGCCGTTCCATCTGCAGTACGGTCTCGGGCTTGACGCCGAGATCGCCGGCCACGGCGTTGACTTCCTTGTCGTTCATCCAGCCCAGGCGCTTCTTGGAGCTGCGCAGGTTGAAGAACAGCTTGCGCTGCGCCTTGGTGGTCGCGACCTTCACGATCCGCCAGTTGCGCAGGATGAACTCGTGGATTTCGGCACGAATCCAGTGCACCGCAAACGAGATCAGGCGCACGCCCACGTCGGGGTCGAAGCGCTTGACCGCCTTCATCAGGCCGATGTTGCCCTCCTGGACCAGATCGGCCAGCGGCAGGCCATAGCCCGAATAGCCGCGCGCAACGTGCACCACGAAACGCAGGTTGGACAGAATCAGCTTCTGGGCCGCCTGGATATCGCCGTCGTCACGCAGCTGGCGCGCAAGCTTCTGCTCGTCATCGACATCGAGAACCGGGATATTCGACACCGCCTGCAGATAGGAGTCGATGCTGCCCGAGGCAAGCGTCGGCAGGTTCATCTTGGACGGCGAAAGAGAAATATCGTTAGCCATGTGCAAAGCCTCCTTGGGACTTTTGCTAGTTGCATCCAGTCTAACAAAAAATCGCGGCTTACGAGGGATCGATTATAGGCGCCACGGTATGACCGCAGTGTTGTCGTTAGGTTCCGCCTATCGTGGTTCAATCGCGGCCAGGCGCCGGTTCACGGTCAGTGCACAGCCGGCCCAGCCGAGGCCGACGCCCGTGCCGAGCATGACCAGTACGCCCTTGAAGCTCAGACCATGCAGGGCGAGCGCGCCATCGTAGGATCGCGTCAGCGCGCCGAGCGGCTCGGCCAGCGCGATGAAGCACGCCCCCAGCAGAAGGAGCGCCAGAATCGCCCCCACGAGCCCGTACCAGAAACCGCTGTAGAGAAACGGCCGGCGAATGAATGCGTCGGAGGCCCCGAGCAGCTTCATCACCTCGATCTCCTCGCGACGATTCTCGATGTCCAGCCGGATGGTGTTGCCGACGATGAACAGCACCGCTACCGACAGTAGCAGCCCGATCACCCAGGCCGAGCGTTCGATCACCGACAGGATGGCATAAAGCCGGGCCAGCCAGGCTTGGTCCAGTTCTGCGCGCGCGACCCCCGACTGCGACTCCAGATCCACCAGCAGTTCGCCGACTTCGGCGCGCGGCATCTCGGGCCGGGGCGTGACCACGATGACGGCCGGTAGCGGGTTGTCTTCGAGTGCGTCGAGCGCAGCCCCGAATCCGGAGGATTCGCGGAACTGTTCGAGGCCCGCCTGGGCAGATATGAAACGCGCCTCGGCGACGCTGTCGCGGTCGGCGATCTTTTCGGCCAGCGCTTCGCCGCGTGCGGTATCGACGCTGTCTTCGAGATAAAGCGATGCCTGGACAGCGCGATGCCAGCTCTGCGACAGGGTGTCCAGATTGGTCATCAGCACGTACAAGCCGGCCGGCAGTGCCAGTGCGATACCGATGACAAAAGTCGTGAGCAGGCTCGCCACCCAGCGCCGGTGCAGCCGACCCAGGCTTTCGATCAGGCATCGCGCATGGGCGCTGGCCCAGCCCTGGGCCGGCGCGGCGAGGGTGCTGGGCGTAATCCGCCGGCGGCTGGTATTCACCGCGGCACGTTGCGGGGATTGACTACGGCGGGCCATGGCGTCAGCCGTTTTCCAGATGGCCGTGATCGAGCCGGATACGGCGGTAGCCCAGCCGCTCGACCAGATCGATGGCGTGCGTGGCGATCATGATGCTGGTGCCGGCTTCGTTCAGGCGCGTGAACAGGCGCATGATATCGGCCGAGAGCGCCGGGTCGAGATTGCCGGTGGGCTCATCGGCGAGTATGAGATACGGCCGATCGACCACCGCGCGGGCGATGCCGACACGCTGTTGCTCGCCGCCGGAGAGCGTGACCGGAAACTTGCGCTCGTGGGTGAGCAGGCCGACGGTATCCAGCGCCGCGCGTACCCGGCGCGCGATGTCCGCATGGCCAAGTCCGCGGATCACCAGCGGCAGGGCGACGTTGTCGAACACCGTGCGATCGAACAGCAGATTGTAGTTCTGGAAGATCAGCCCGAGCCGCTGGCGATAACGGGGGATCTGGCTGCGCTTGACCGCGCCGAGGTTGGTGCCGTTGATCACCACCTGACCGCGGGTGGGGCGCTCGATCAGACCGATCAGTTTCATCAGGGTCGATTTGCCGGCCCCGGAATGCCCCGTCAGAAAGGCCATCTCGCCGCGCCGCAGATGCAGCGATACGCCATCCAGCGCGATCTTGCCGCCGGGATAGCGCTTGATCACGTTCTTGAAGGCGACGATATCGGTCATGGGCGTGCGGCTGGCCGGTTATTGCTTGCGATCGAACAGGGCGTCCATGAAGTGCTCGGACTCGAACACGCCCAGATCCTCGACCTTCTCGCCGATGCCGATGAAGCGCAACGGCAGGCCGAGCCGCTTGGCGATCGCGAACACGATGCCGCCCGACGCGGTCCCGTCGAGCTTGGTGATGGTGATGCCGGTCAGGCCGACGGCCTCGTGGAAGGCCACGGCCTGCTGTAGCGCATTGCCGCCGGTGGTGGCATCCACCACGAGCATGACTTCATGCGGCGCGTACTCGTCCTGCTTGCCCAGCACGCGCTTGATCTTCTTGAGTTCGTCCATGAGATGGCCCTGCGTATGCAGGCGGCCCGCGGTATCCGCGATGAGCACGTCGATGCCGCGCGCCTTGGCTTTCGAGAACGCGTCGAAGACCACCGAGGCCGAGTCGGAGCCGCTGCCCTGGGCGACAACGGGCACGTGGTTGCGCTCGCCCCAGCCCTGCAGCTGTTCGACCGCGGCGGCACGGAAGGTATCGCCCGCGGCGAGCATCACCGATTGGCCGGCATCCTGGAATTTCTTCGCCAGCTTGCCGATCGTGGTCGTCTTGCCGACACCGTTCACGCCGACCATGAGAATGACATAGGGGCGGGTATGCGCGGGGATCTCGAGCGGTCCCTCGCAGGGTGTCAGGATCGCGCCCAGATGCTCGCGCAGCGACTTGCCGAGATCCTTGCCGGTGCGCAGGCGGCCGCCGTCGTACAGCGTCTGCAGGCGTGCCATCACCTGGCCCGTGGCTTCGACGCCGACATCGGCAAGCAGCAGTTGGGTCTCGAGTTCGTCGAGCGCGTCCTGATCGACGGTTTCGCCGGGCAGCAGGTTGCGCAGGTCATAGGTCAGCCACGAGTCGCCCTTGTTCAGGCTGGCTCGCATACGGGTGAAGAAGCCGGGCTGCTTGAGCTTCGAAGTCTTGCGCGGCTGCGGATCGTTGGCCATTGAGTCTGCGTCGGCTGCGATGGATTTGAATGAAATGAACGGCCCGGCGCGGCCGTGGGTTCACGGCGCGGGCAGGCGGCGCTGATCGGGCGCTACTTTAGCATCGACCTCGGTCTCTAGCGCGTCGATCAAAAGCACGGGCTCCTCGGACTTGCCGCGCCGGCGATGTATCACGCCGGCCTCGTCGAGATCGCCGGCCAGCGCCTGCAGGGCCCCGCCATAGCGGCGCTGGTCGGTCGCGGTGGCAAACAGCTGCAGGCGCTGCTCCACGCGCTGCACATCGGTACTGCCGACCCAGAGCGGCCGGTCGTCCTCGGCGCGCCGCCGATCGGTGCGCCACAGTCGCAGCACCCGCCGACGCGTGCGGTCTGCGCCGGCGTCGCCCGGTGCCGGTATTTCGTGTACGAGCGTGATGCCCGGCTGGCGCCCGTCGTGAATTCGCGGCAGTACGGCGAGCTCGTCGATACCCGTATCTGCCACCAGCCAGCGCAACGGCTGGCTCACGCCGAGATTCGGTGCGGCGAGCCAGCCGGCGCGCCCGAGCGCGGCACGCACCTCGGCCAGGCTGCCGACCGCCTGCACGTTCAGCGGCGCGCTCTCGCGCCCTGCGATGTCCTTGATGCGTTGATCGAGGCCGGCATAGCCCGTGTCCGGCCAGTCGTGTACCAGCGGCGGCGTGCGCGCGGCCTCGGCCCGGGCCCAGGCGCGATAGGTGGTGTCTGGGAGAATGCCGGCGACGACGGCAACCATCGCGAAACCGGCCAGCACGCCGAGCACGGGCCCGCCGCGTACCGGGCTCGGGCGCTGACGCCGGTAGCTGATCACCAGCATGTTCAGCCACACGAAAGCGATGGCCAGGCCGATGAGCAGGTCGCTGGCCCAGTCGAGGCCGAGATACAGCCGCGCGAGCGCGATGAGCACCACGCCCGCGACGGTGATCGAGTGGTAATAGGGGCGCTCGGTCGGTGGCCGCCCGGCCGCGATCATGATGCCGGCGAGGCCGTAGACCGTGGCGCATAGCAACAGATCCTGGCCGCCGCCGGCCAGAAACAGCGGGTCGGTCACACCCCCGTGGAAATAGCCTGTCGGTGCGGGAATCGCCAGCCACCAGCGCAGGATCAGCGCGACCAGCGCCGAGAAGCCCAGCGCGACGATCCAGTGCCCGGCGGCCCGCATGTTGCCGATCAGCGCAAGCACGCCGGCCAGCACCGCCGCGAATGGCAGGTAGATCAGCGGCGAGCCCATCTGGGCGATGGCGAAGGCGATGTGGTCCGAGATCGGTGTCTGCAGACTCTGGACGATATAGAACGCCAGTGCGTCGAAGCGCCCGGGAAAAACCGGCCGTTGCCAGCCCCACATGAGCAGGTAGGCCAGCCCGGTCGCGAGCATGAGCAGACCGGCGCCTACTGCGAGGGCGGGTATTTCCGGCTGGCGCGGATCGGCCAGTGCCGGGCCGAGCAGACCCAGACGGCGATGGCGACGACTCCACGCCATCAGACGCACGGCATAGCGGCGCGTCACCACACGCCCGCCCGCCAGCAGAAAGCGCACCCCAACGGTGGTGGCCCAGAGAATCGCCACCACCGCGAGCAGCAGAACCGCGAGACGGGTGGCGACCTGGGCCGCGATATCCAGCGACGCGCCGAACACCACGCCGGGCAGGATATAGCAGGGGGCCCAGATCGCGGTCGCCACGAGATCCATGGCGATGAAACGGCTCACCGACAGGCCGGCCGCGCCAGCCACGGTCGGCATGATCGGCCGCAGGGCGCCGATCAGGCGGCCAAGGATGATGGCCTTGCCGCCGTGATCGCCGAGAAAACGTTCACCGCGGGCGACAAGCACTGGGGCGCGCGCAAACCCCGGCAGGGCGGTGAGCCGCCCGACATAACGTCGCCCCAGGGCATAGCTGAGGCCGTCACCGGCGAGGGTGCCGGCGATGGCAAACGCGAAGGTGGCGCCCAGCGGCAGCAGGTTGGCCCCGATGAGCGCACCGAACGCGAACATGAATAGTGCGCCCGGCACCAGCAGGCCGAACACGAACAGCGATTCGCCGAGCGCGATCGCGAAGACCAGGGCCAGCGCCGCCCAGGGGTGTGCGCTGACCCAGGCCAGCAAGGCCGCGAACAGGTCGTGCCCCATCCGGGTCGTGGGCGGCGCTACGCTTGCGCGACGGCGACGAACGCCGCGTCGGCAGCCTCCAGCGTACGCGCGATCGCAGCGTCGTCATGGGCCTGCGAGATAAACGCCGCCTCGAAGGCCGACGGCGCCAGATAGACACCGTGATCGAGCATGGTGTGGAAGAAGACAGCGAACTTGTCGGTGTCGCAGGCCGCCACGTCGTCGAAACGGCTCACGCGCGGAGCGTCAGTGAAGAACATGCCGAACATCGCGCCGACCCGCTGGGTGAGAAACGCCACCCCGTGTTTGTCGGCGCGCGCCTGCAGGCCGGCCAGCAGGCTGTCCAGTTTAGGCGCGATGGCCTCGTGCACGCTGCCGTCCTTGAGCCGCGATAGCGTGGCGATACCGGCGGCCATGCCCAGCGGATGGCCCGACAGGGTGCCGGCCTGGTAAACCGGCCCGGTCGGCGCCAGCGTTTCCATCACCTGGCTGGGCCCACCGACCGCGCCGACCGGCATGCCGCCGCCGACGATCTTTCCGAGCGCGGTAACGTCGGGCGTCACGCCGAAATGCGCCTGGGCGCAGCCGGGATGCACACGAAAGCCGGTCATCACCTCGTCGAACACCAGCAGCGCACCGTACTGATCGCACAGGTCGCGAAGGCCTTGCAGGAAGCCGTCTTCCGGGGGCACGCAGTTCATGTTGCCGGCCACGGGTTCGACCATCACGCAGGCCACGTCGTCGCCGTGCGCCTTGAAGGCCTCGGCGACCGAGTCGAGATCGTTATAAGTGGCCACCAGGGTGTCCTGTACCACCGCTTCGGGTACGCCCGGTGAGCCGGGGATACCGAGCGTGAGCGCGCCGGAGCCGGCGTTGACCAGCAACGCATCCACGTGGCCATGGTAGTTGCCGGCGAATTTGATGACCTTCTTGCGGCCGGTGTGGCCGCGCGCGAGCCGCAGAGCGGTCATCGCCGCTTCGGTGCCCGAATTGACCATGCGTACCGACTCGATCGAGTCGACCATCGAACAGACCAGTTCGGCGAGCTCGGTCTCGAGCCCGGTCGGCGCGCCGAAGGACAGACCCTTGGCCGCCTGTGTCTGCACCGCCTCGACCACCGCCGGGTGGGCATGGCCGAGAATCATCGGCCCGAAGGAGCCGACATAGTCAACGTACTCGTTGCCGTCGACATCGTGAATATAGGCGCCCTGGGCGCGATCGATGAAGGCCGGGGTGCCGCCCACGCCGGAAAAGGCGCGAACCGGCGAGTTCACGCCGCCGGGGGTGACGCGTGCGGCGCGCTCGAACAATTCGGCCGAGCGGGGGCCGGGGCGCTGCCACTGGGCGTTCGCGGTCTGGGTCATCGAAGATCTCCTGAACAATCATGTGCTGTAACTGGGCTCGCCGCTGTCCGGTCGAACAGCGCGCATAGCCGGCGTGCAGCCGCGCCGCTGTCCGGGGCCTGAAACAGCGCGCCGGACACCGCGATCAGGTCGGCGCCGGCGGCGATCACGTCGGCCGCATTGTGCGTATCGATGCCGCCGATGGCGACCACCGGTACGCCGAGCGCGCGTGCCTCGCCGAGCACCGACAGATCGGCCGGCAGCGCGTCCGGCTTGGTGCGCGAGTCGAAAAAGCGTCCGAAGCTGACATAGCTCGCACCGGCCGCGATACCGTCGCGTGCCCGCTGGATACGGGCCGAGCAGCTCACGCCGATGATGGCATCCGGGCCCAGCGCAGCTCTCGCCTCGGCGACGCTGCCGTCGCTCTGGCCCAGATGTACGCCGTCGGCGCCGATGGCGCGCGCGAGCCGCCAGTCGTCGTTGACGATGAGTGCCGTGCCTGCAGCCCGGGTGCGTTCACGCAAGACCTGGAGCAGTGTCCGGTCGGGCGCGTGGGGGCGCTTGTCGCGATACTGCAGCCAGACCGCGCCCGCGGCGAGCACGGCATCCACCCGCGCCAGGTGGTCGTCCTCCAGCGTGGTGCGATCGTAGATGGCGTAGAGCCCGCGTGCGCTCATGGGTCGCGCGCGGGCTGGATGCGTGCGGGAATGCGCTGGCCGCGGCCGGCCGCGAAAGCGTTGTCGAGCGTGCGCCAGACATAGGCCTGGGCACGGCGCACGGCGGTTGCACGATCGTGCCCGTCGGCAAGCTGGGCGGCGAGGGCGCTGGCCAGGGTGCAGCCCGAGCCGTGGAACACGCCGGGCAGGCGCGGCCAGCGATGCATTTCGCGCGGTTCGCCGGCGACATACTCGCGGTTGATGACTTCGCTGTCGCCTTCGTCGCCGCCGGTAATCAAGGCGCAGCGGCCGTTGGCGCTGAGGCGCGCACCGCAGCGGTCGATATCGGCCTCGCCGTCGCAGAGCAGGCGGGCTTCGCCGGCATTGGGCGTGACGACATCGGCGTGCGCGAACAGGTGGTCGCGCAGTGCCTGACCGACGCTGTCGTCGGCGAGCGTACCGCCGCCGGCCGCGCGCAGCACAGGGTCCACCACCAGCGGCACGTCCGGCAGGCGTTCGGCCAGGTCGACGATGCGCATGACCTGTTCGGCGTTGGCAATGACGCCGACCTTGATAGCGGCGAAGTCCATATCGGCCAGCGCGGTCTCGAGGCAGCGGTCGAAAAAATCCGCCGCCACCGCTTCGACGCCATGGACGTTGGTAGTGTCCTGACAGGTCAGCAGGGTGATCACGGTGGCTGCATGGGCGCCGTTCGCCGCAGCGGCTTCGATGTCGGCCTGAATACCGGCGCCGCCGCTGGGATCGTGGCCCGCAATGACCAGAATATTGGGACGTTTCATGGACGCCGAGTCTATCATCGGCGCCCGCCGGTGGCGGTCTTATACACAGTAGAAAACGAGCGTCGTCGGGGCACGGTGAAAATTTTTCAGGCGCAGACGTACTCGGCTTCTGAGATATCGCAAGTGTCTGAAAATAAATGCGTGTGTCGAGCTGGTTACAAAATCGCCGCTTCGGGGAAATTACTGAGAACATGCCGTTTAACGGCACTCGTCCGAACAGTTTCCACACACTTATCCACAGCTTCTGTGTATTTCTGTTCTTTAGCGTTTGAGCTCAACCGTTTAGCTCGTTTTGCTCATCGAGTGTCTGCGCCGAGAGGCGGGTTATGCACAGTGTCAACACGGTTGCCGTTGGCGAAAAGGTCTGATATGACGCTTAGCGTCACATTGTGTTTAGTCGTAAAACACTGAAAATAAATAAAAATAATATTCGAATGCCCGGGTTGCCGCCCCTTTGAGCCCGGGTCGGTCGGGTCCGGCTCGCGCGTCTGCAATTCGTCCCCAGTTTTATCCACAGGCCAGCCGTGCGGCTTCAACGCGCCGTACGCGCGATGTCATGCCGCCGTCGGGTGTCAGCGTGAGCACGCGATAGCCCGGTGCGTGCTGCGCGTCTTCGGCGAAACCGTGCGACTGCGGCAGGAACTGACGCATGGTCGCAGGCGTGATGAGGCAGGGCCGGCCCGCGAACGCGAGCGCTGCCTGCTGGTGGGCATGGCCACAGACGATCGCCTGCACGTGCGGGTGCCGCTCGATCACCGCGGCAAGCGCGTCGCGATCCTGCAGACCGATGGCGTCGATCCAGGCACTGCCCACCGGGCAGGGCGGGTGATGAACGAACACCAGCGCCGGGTTCGGGTGCCGGTTGAGCTGCGCGTCCAGGTCATGCAGCTGTCGGGCGCCGACGCGTCCTGCTTCGCTCGAGTCCAGATGGCTGTTCAGGGCGAAAAGCTGCCAGCCGCCGATTTCCAGCCGCGTATGCACGCTGGCATGGCGCAAATGGGCGGCCATGCGCGCCGGGTCGTCATGATTGCCGGCCATGGCGAGCACCGGACGCCCGAGTGCGGCGAGACGATCATCGAGCCGCGCATAGCCCGCGGCGGTTTCGTCGTCGACCAGGTCGCCGCCGAGCACGAACGCCGCGGCGTCAGGGACCGCATGGCAGATATCGTCGAGCACGAGCTCGAGGGCGCGCTGCACGTGCCAGCCGTGCAGCCGGGCGTCGGCCTCGCCGAGCAGGTGAAAGTCGGTGAGGTGGACGAGTCGGACAGAGGGCGGCATGCGTGGTTAACCCGGTGTTGGCATGGGGGTATGCTGCCATGAAGACACGTCACGGAAAGGGCGCCGGTCCGTCCGTCCGGCCTTGCGGAGGGATTCATGTTCGACAGCGAACTGGTCACTTATCTACGCCATGCGAGCCTGCGCGAAACCGACATCATGGTCGAAAATCGGCGCGTCACCGCGGCGCGGGACGATGCCAACTTGCAGGTCGATCCGGAGCAGGGCCAGCTGATTGCCCTGCTCGTCCAGCTCATGGGCGCGCGCCGCGGCATCGAGATCGGCGTCTATGCCGGCTATTCGAGTCTGTGGATTGCGCAGAGCCTGCCGGCCAGCGGTCGGCTGCTGGCCTGCGATATCGACGCCGAGATCACCCAGCGTGCCCAGCGCGACTGGGCGGCGGCCGGGTTGGCCGATCGTATCGAGCTGCGGCTCGGCCCGGCGCTGGCCACGCTCGACAACGAGATCGCGGCCGGCATGGCGGGTCAATACGACTTCGTGTTCATCGACGCCGACAAGGCCGGATATATCGACTACTACGAGCGCGCGCTCGCGCTCGTGCACGCAGGCGGTCTGATCATTGCCGACAACACGCTCTGGCACGGTCGGGTCATCGACCCCGACGATCGCAGTACCGATACCCAGGCGATCCGCGACTTCAACCGCTATCTGCACGGCGACGAACGTATCGACCTGAGTCTGGTGCCGATCGGCGACGGCCTCACGCTGGCGCGCAAGCGATGAGTGTGCAGATCGGCGACAACAGCGCGGCCGAACGCAACAAGCGTCCGATCTTCGATGCGTTGCTGCCGTGGCTGCGTGATGCGCATTGCGTGCTCGAGGTCGGCGCGGGCGACGCGACCCATGCACGCCATGCCCGGCAGCGGCTGCCGGAGACCGTCTGGCAGACCAGCGAAGCGCCGGGCCATCACCGCCGGCTGGTCGCGGCGCTGGCGGATCGCCAGGAACGCCATCTGCCGGCACCGCTGGCGTTGGACGTGCGAGGCCGCTGGCCCGACGGCCCCTTCGACGCGGTCTACGGGGCCAACGTCGCGCACATCATGGATTGGGTCGCCGTCGAGGCATTGTTCGCCGGCGCGGCGCGAACACTGGCACCGGCCGGTTTGTTGTGCCTCTACGGCCCGTTCCTGCGCGCAGGCGTCGCGCCCGAGCCCGGCAACGCGGCGTTCGATGCCGCATTGCGGGCTCGCGACCCGGCCATGGGCCTGCGCGAGATCGAGGCCCTGGATACGCTCGCCGCGCGTGGCGCGCTGACCCGTGTCGACGATATCGCCATGCCGAGCGACAACCGCCTGCTGGTCTGGCGCAAGCGCGACGTCTAAGGCCTTGCCATGACCGGGGTCAGTTCACCCGGTTGCGGGACTCGCCGTTGCGGAAGGCGTCGATATTGGCGGCCACGCCCTCGAGCATGCGTTGCCGCGCGCCGCGGCTGCCCCAGGCGCTGTGCGGGGTGACGATCAGATTCGGAATCGTGGCATCGGTGAGCGGATGATCGGCGGGCGGCGGTTCCTCGTCGAGCACGTCCAGCGCCGCACCGGCGATGGTGCCGTTGCGCAGCGCCTGGATGAGCGCGTCGCTGTCCACGATCGCGCCGCGGGCGGTGTTGACGAGAAATGCGCTGTCTTTCATTCGCGCCAGGGCATCGGCGTCGATGAGATGCCGGGTGTCTTCGGTGAGCGGACAGTGCAGGCTGATCATGTCGGCACGTTCGAGAACGTCTTCGATGGCCACGCGGCCGTCGCGGACACTGCGCGCGCCCGGGCGCTCCGCCACCAGCACCTGCATGCCGAAGGCCTCGGCGAGACGGGCCACCGCCTGGCCGAGTTCACCGTGGCCGACGAGACCGAGGGTCTGGCCGTCGAGCTCCTCGATCGGGTAGTCGAGAAGGCAGAAGAATTCGCCGGCTGCCCAGTCGCCGCGCTTGACCGCGGCGTCGTAGCTGGCCCAGCGCGTGGCGTGGGCGAGCATGAGCGCGAGCACGTGCTGGGAGACGGCCGGCGTCGCGTAGCCGGTGACGTTGACGACCGGTATGCCGTGCGCCGCCGCGGCGGCGGTATCGACGTTGTTGAAGCCGGTGGCCGCCACACAGATCAGCTTGAGACGATCGGCGGCGGCGATCGTGTCGGCATCGAGCACCACCTTGTTCGTGACCGCGATATCCACGCCCTGCAGGCGCTCGACGACGGTCTCGCCGGTGGTGTTGTGGTACCAGCGCCAGTCCTCGACGCTGGACTCCAGACACGACCAGACGAGGCCGTCGCCCATCGAACCGGCATCCAGAAAACAGCCTTGCATCGCAACTCCCTAATTTCGATATACAATGCGGATCGTAACCGAGGCGTGCCGATAACGCTGCGCCGATCGAGGGTCGCATCGTGTTCTCACGTGGCTTCCCGCGGTGTGAAATCATGTGTCGCGTACATCGTGTAAGATGCAAGCGTTCGCCGAAAGGGGGCGGAATCCGACATTTTCCGGGTATTCAACCGAGGCTGACGAATCAACCATGATCCACAGGACAGAAGAACACGACGAGTCGCTGGGAAACCATCTGCCCACGACTTGCCCGTCTGTGGAAGCGCTGGAATACGAACTGGCGTTTCTGGTCCGCCGGCTGGAAGCCGCGCGGCGGCGTTTCAACTTCGGTCTCGAGCGTGCCCACTATCTGCTGCTGATCCTGCTCGAGCGCAAGGATCGCCAGTCGGTGGGCGCATTGGCAGAGCAGGTCAATCTGGACGCATCGACCGTAACCCGCCAGGTGGCGGCGATGAAGCAGGCTGGCCTGGTCGACAAGCTCGACAATCCCGACGATCGTCGCGGCGGTTTCGTGACCATTACCGATGCCGGCCGCGATGCCGCGGCGCGCGTGCGTGATCGGCGTCTCGAACGCGTGGAGAAGGCGTTCGACGAATGGTCCGAGCAGGAGCGCCAGGAGTTCGCGCGGCTGACGGCGCGTTTCAACGACGCCATGCGCGAGGAACTCAACGACGTCTCATAGGACGTCCCATCGTCTTCGCTATAGCCCGTGGCGTCGCCGCCGACCACACACGTCGGCGGCGAACATGCGGGCGCGGCGTATGGCCGCTCAGCCGGTCTGGCTGGCGCGGCCTTGCGGTACCGGCAATCCGAGATCGCGCCAGAGCGCAACGGTCGGCGCGGCCTTGTTGAGGCTGTAGAAATGCAGCCCGGGGGCGCCGCCGGCCAGTAGCTGTTCGCACAGGCGCGTGACCACCTCGTGGCCGAAGGCCTGCACCGAGGCCTTGTCGTCGCCGTAGCCTTCCATCTTCTGGCGGATCCAGCGCGGAATGTCCGCCCCGCACATGGCCGAGAAGCGCGAGACCTGCCCGAAGTCGGTGATCGGCATGATGCCGGGCACGATAGGGATATCCACGCCCCGGGCCGTGACTTCATCCATGAAGTTGAAATAGGCGTCGGCGTTGTAGAAATACTGGGTCATCGCCGAATCGGCACCCGCGTTCACCTTGCGCACGAAGTTGTCCACGTCGTCGGCCGGGGTGGGCGCCTGCGGGTGATATTCCGGGTAGCAGCCGACTTCCAGATGGAAATCGTCGCCGTGGCGTTCCTTGATATAGGCAACCAGTTCGTTGGCGTAGCTGAACACCCCGGGCTTGTCCATGCCCTCGGGCAGATCGCCGCGCAGCGCGACGATGCGATCCACGCCGGCACTCTTGTAGTTGTCCAGCAGTTCGTCGATCGACTCGTAAGTGCCTTCGATACAGGACAGATGCGGTGCCGCGGCGATGCCGGTGCTTTCCATGCTTTGTTGCACCGTCTCCAGCGTACCCGAGCGGGTCGTGCCGCCGGCGCCGAACGTCACCGAAAAGAAATCCGGGCCCAGGGTGGCGAGTTCCGCGCGTGCCTTGTCGAGACGCGCGGCGCCTTTCGGACCCTTGGGCGGAAAGAATTCGATACTGAAAGAGTTCTGCGAGATATGCGTCATGTCGTCATCCACGAGCAGGGGCAGGGCGCTGTGGCTGCCCGCCGCATAAAAAAACCCGACCCACGCGGTGCGCGGGCCGGGTCGATGCAATGGCCTGCGCTATCAGGCGGCCGAACAGCCGTTAATAGCGGTAGTGGTCCGGCTTGTACGGGCCGTCGACCGGCACGCCGAGATAGTCCGCCTGCGACTGCGTCATCTTGGTCAGCTTGGCGTTGACCCGCGCCAGATGCAGCTTGGCGACCTTCTCGTCGAGATGCTTGGGCAGCACGTAGACCTTGTTCTCGTAGCGGTCACGATGGTTCCAGAGCTCGATCTGGGCCAGTACCTGGTTGGTGAACGAGTTGGACATCACATAGCTCGGGTGGCCGGTGGCGCAGCCGAGGTTCACCAGGCGGCCTTCGGCCAGCAGAATGATCTTTTTGCCATCCGGGAAGGTGATGTGGTCCACCTGCGGCTTGATCTCTTCCCACTCGTACTGCTCGAGCGAGGCCACGTCGATCTCGTTGTCGAAGTGACCGATGTTGCACACGATCGCCTCGTTCTTCATCCGCTTGAGATGATCGTGGTTGATCACGTGGTAGTTGCCGGTGGCGGTCACGAAGATATCCGCCTGCTCGACCACGCCCGGGTCGTCCAGATCCACGACGCGCAGGCCTTCCATGGCCGCCTGCAGGGCGTTGATCGGGTCGATCTCGGTCACGCATACGGTCGCGCCCAGGCCGCGCAGCGACTGCACGGAGCCCTTGCCGACGTCACCGTAGCCACACACGACAGCGACCTTGCCGGCCACCATGACGTCGGTGGCGCGCTTGATGCCGTCGACCAGCGACTCGCGACAGCCGTAGAGGTTGTCGAACTTGGACTTGGTGACCGAGTCGTTGACGTTGATGGCGGGGAAGGTCAGGCCGCCTTCCTTGGCCATATGGTACAGGCGATGCACGCCCGTGGTCGTTTCCTCGGACACGCCGGTGATGGCCTTGCCAAGCTTGGTATAGAAGTCCGGCTGCTCCGCCAGGCGCTTCTTCATCACCTTGAACAGGGCCTTTTCCTCGTTCGAGCCCGGGTTGTCGAGCAGGGACGGATCCTCGGTGGCCTTGACGCCGAAGGTGGCCAGCGTCGTGGCGTCGCCGCCGTCGTCCAGGATGAGGTTCGGCAGGCCGCCGTCATGCCAGTCCATGATGGCGTGGATGTATTCCCAGTACTCTTCCTGCGACTCGCCCTTGTAGGCGTAGACCGGAATACCGCGGTCGGCGATAGCAGCCGCCGCGTGGTCCTGGGTGGAGAACACGTTGCAGGACGCCCAGCGGATATCGGCGCCGAGGGCGGCCAGCGTCTCGATCAGCACGGCCGTCTGGATGGTCATGTGCAGCGCGCCGGCGATACGTGCGCCCTTGAGCGGCTGCTGGTCACCGAATTCCTCGCGCAGGGCGACAAGACCCGGCATCTCGGTTTCGGCGATCTCGATCTCGCGACGACCCCACGGGGCCAGCGAGATGTCGGCGACGACGTAATCCTGGTCGATCTTCTCGGCAGGTGTGCTCATATTCGGTTACTCCTGATGGAATCTTTCGGGACGACCCGCCCCGCCGCGCCGGCATGGCGCGTTGTCGGGGCAGGCGTGTGTCGGGGTGTGGTGCGCCTCAGGCAGCCTGCAGGCCGGCGTCCTCGGCCAGCGCCTTGGCCTTGTCGGTGCGTTCCCAGGGCAGGTCCACGTCTTCGCGACCGAAATGGCCGTAGGCCGCAGTCGGGTAATAGATCGGACGCTGCAGATCGAGCATCGTGAGGATGCCGTAGGGGCGCAGGTCGAAATGCTCGCGAATCAGCTGGGTGAGCTTTTCGTCGTCGACCTTGCCGGTGCCGAAGGTCTCGACCCAGATCGAGGTCGGTTCGGCCACGCCGATGGCGTAGGACAGGGCAACTTCGCACTTCGAGGCGAGCCCGGCCTTGACCACGTTCTTGGCCACATAGCGCGCGGCATAGGCAGCACTGCGGTCGACCTTGGACGGGTCCTTGCCGGAGAATGCGCCGCCGCCGTGGCGGGCCATGCCGCCATAGGTATCGACGATGATCTTGCGCCCGGTCAGGCCTGCATCGCCCAGCGGGCCGCCGACTTCGAACTTGCCGGTCGGGTTGATATGGATCGTCGGGTCGTCGGTCAGCCATTCGCCGATCACCGGTTTGATGATCTCTTCCTGAACGGCTTCCTTCAGATCGGCCTGCGAGATGCTCGGATCATGCTGCGTGGAGAGCACCACGGCGTTGATCGCGGCCGGCTTGCCGTTCTCGTACTCGAAGGTGACCTGCGACTTCGCGTCCGGGCGCAGCCAGTCGAGCTTGCCGGATTTCATCAGCTCGGCCTGACGACGCACGAGGCGATGCGCATAGGTGATCGGTGCCGGCATCAGCACGTCGGTCTCGTCACAGGCATAGCCGAACATCAGGCCCTGGTCGCCGGCGCCCTGTTCCTTGGGATCGCCGCGATCCACGCCCTGGTTGATATCGGCCGACTGTTCGCCGAGCACGTTCATGACCGCGCAGCTGTCGGCGTCGAAGCCCATGTCGGAGCTGGTGTAGCCGATATCGCGCACCGTGTCGCGCACGATCTTTTCGACCGGCACGTTCACGTTCTTGCTCTCGTCGGTCTTGATCTCGCCGAAGACCATGACGAAGCCGGTCTTCGTGGCGGTCTCGCAGGCGACCTTGGCGGTCGGGTCCTGCTGGAGATAGGCGTCCAGGATCGCATCCGAAACCTGGTCGGACAGCTTGTCGGGGTGCCCGCCGGTAACGGATTCGGACGTAAACAGGTGTCGGCTCATAGACGTTATCTCTCTATCCGGATGAACGGATTTGAGTATACGTAAGACCCTCGCCGGTTTCCATGTCGACGGGCAAATCGGCATGAATCCATATCGCTGGCGGGCGCTGCGGCCGCGGCTTGTTCCAGGTTCTGCATGCCTCGTGATCGCACGAAGTTATTGAACTGACTGGCTTTACGGCGTGCATGCACCTGGGTGCCGCGCTCTGCGGCCGCGGCGAGACGGTTTTGCCGTGGCGCGCAGGGCGGGGCGAACGTCGCGACGACGCCCCCGCCAGAAAGCGATTGCGTTCGGTGACGGCGCCCGTTAATGTGACATCAAACAATGTCACACAAAAAAAAGACAAAAAATCTCGAGGGTGCCGCGATGTTTCGTTCCAGAAAGCTTTCCCGCCAGGCGAACGCCGTGATCACCGGTGCCGGTAGCGGCATCGGTCAGGCCTTTGCCATCGAACTGGCCGCCCGTGGTGGCGCCGTCGTGTGTTCGGATATCGACAAGGCGCAGGCCGAAGTCACGGTCGCGCGTATCGAAGCCGAGGGCGGCTGCGCGCTGGCCACGGTCTGCGACGTGACGAAACTCGACGACGTGGAAAAGCTGGCCGAGACGGCGGAGCAATGGTTTGGCGGGCCCGCGGATCTGGTCATCAACAACGCCGGTGTGGGTGCCGGCGGCCACGCGATCGGCGAAATGACCCTGGCCGACTGGCGATGGGTGCTCGATATCAACATGTGGGGCGTGATCCACGGCTGTCACGTCTTCGCGCCCAGGCTGCGCGAAGCAGGGCGCGGCGGCATCATCAATGTCGCCTCGACGGCGAGCTTTGCGGCGGCGGCGCGTATGGGCGCCTACAACGCCAGCAAGGCGGCAGTGCTGGCCATCACGGAAACGCTCGCCGCGGAACTGGCGGACACACCCATCCGCGTCACCGCGCTGTGTCCCACCTTCGTGCAGACCAACATCATGAAAGCCGGACGCATCAGCGCGTCGTCGTCGAAGATTGCCGACAACCTCATGCGCTGGACGGGTGTCCCGGCCGACACGGTGGTCAAGAGCGCGCTGGCCGGTCTCGATCGCGGTCAGCTTTACGTGTTGCCGCAGTTCGACGCGCGTCTGGTGTGGCGTCTCAAGCGTCTGCTGCCGGCCGGGTATACGAAGGGCGCGGGTTTCATCAATCGGTTTGCCGCCAACGACACGCCCGATCGCGCTCGCGTTTCGGCTTGCGAATAAATCGTGCGCGGCATCGGCACCATTCTGGAATATGACCTGCGCGCGCTCGATGTTCGTGAAGACGCCCAGGCCAAACACAACGCCGCGTTGCAAAAGCGCCTGGCCAGGATCAACTGGAACTGTGGCTGTTCGAGCTGGTATCTCACCGAGGACGGTTTCAACGCCACCATGTATCCGGGTTTCGCCACCCAGTACAAGAAGCAGATGGCGCACTTCGTCGCCGAGGACTATCGCGCGATTCGCTACGACCCGACGTTTTCCAGAACGGCGGAGGGGTAAGCGGCCACCAGGCCGCTCGATCTCGGATCACTGATGGCGGCTATCACGCCCCCGGCCGGGCGCTAGGCAAGGCTCGAGACAGATTGTTCAAACAGACCGCGAGGCCAGCGAAATCAATCGTTGTCGCCGATGGGCGCTGAACGGGCGCCAGAAACGAGTGCGTGTGTTACTGCGCGACCGGAAAAGTCGTCGCTGTTAGGCACTGCCGGTGCGCTTTCGGGCGGCAGCTGAGCTTGGGGCGTCATCCGGGGCGCGCAACGCTTACGGCTTGGCGATCGCCCGCCAGAGCATTTCGAACAGCACGTTGATTTGTTGCGAGAGCGGCGGTTCCTGCTGGCGCAGGTTCTGCATTTGAATCAGCCGCGCGAGCACGCCGTAGAAATAGTCGAGCAGAATCGCTTCGCTGACCTGGTCGTTGAGAATGCCGCGTTCGCGGCCCTCGGCCAGCACTTCCATGAACAGATTGGTCAGCCGCCGCTGTTCGGCCGTCACGTCGTAGCGCATCGCGCCGGGGTAGACCGAGCCGAGGATCATGCGCGCGACCTTGGGGTGCTGCTCGAAGAAGTCGAGCACGACCCAGAACACCTTTCGTAGCCGGTCCTTGTAGGTCTCGATGCCTATGAGGTGATCGGTCATGCGCGCGGCGAGCGCGTTCGCCCAGTTGAGCACGCAGGCATCGAGCAGGGCCTGCTTGTCGCCGTAATGGCGATAGATGGTCTGCAACGAGGCGCGGGCGGCGCGCGCGATTTCATCCAGCCGGACTTCGTGGAAGGCGCGCTCGGCGAACAGATCGAGCGCTGCGGCCTCGATTCGTTCGCGTGCGGCCGCGGCGGCAGTGGTGGTCGCCGGCCGGTAAGGAATCGTTGAATCGCTCATGAGACGGGCATTAACTGCGTGTACATAGAATTACACTACAGCAATAAAGAAAATATTGTTTTCCGCAATTGTTGACATTAGGCGATGACAAAGACTATCAATACGCGAAAGCGCGTCGCCTTAGTGCGATGCAGCAAGTGTAAATAGTGTTACGTCACGCGGTTCAAGATTCGAACAGGACAGTCTCATGGCGGCAGAGAGCGCGAAGACCCGGAGTGCGGGTCGGTCGGATTCCCAGGCGATGAAAGGCCCGGGTGGGCGTATCGCCATCGTGGCCGGCGTGCGTACGCCGTTTGCACGCATTGCCACGGCGTTTCGCGATGCGGACGCCGTGGATCTGGGCGCGATGGCTGCGGCGGAAGTGCTGGCGCGCACCGGGCTCGCGGCCGGCGAGATCGAACAGGCCATTTTCGGCATGACAGTGATGAAGCCGGAGGCGCCGTTCATCGGCCGCGAGATCGTGCTCGCGTCGGGCATGGACCCGCGTACCGACGCGTATTCCATCACCCGCGCCTGCGCGACGAGCTTTCAGACCGCGGCCAGCGGCGCCGAGGCCATCGCCCTGGGCCACGCCAACGTGGTGATGACCGGCGGTACGGATTCCACCTCGGATATCTCGGTACCGTTGTCCAAGCGCATGGCCGATGCGCTGCGCGATGCCTCGCAGGCGAAGACCAACGGCGACCGGCTCAAGATCCTGTCGCGGCTGCGCCCGAAAGACCTGGTTCCGCGCAAGCCGTCGATCACCGAGTATTCCACCGGCAAGACGATGGGCGAATCCGCCGAGCAGATGGCCAAGACCTGGGGCGTGACCCGCGCCGAGCAGGATGATCTGGCCCATGCCTCGCACAGCAACGCGGCCGCCGCGCTCGCTGACGGCCGTCTCGACGAACAGCGTATGACCGCGTTCGTGAGCGCGGGCGACAAGACCGTGCCGGTCTCCGACGACAACCTCGTGCGAAAGAACAGCCAGCGCGACGGTTACGACAAGCTCAAGCCGGTGTTCGACAAGAAGCTCGGCAGCGTGACCGCGGCCAATTCTAGCCCGCTCACCGATGGCGCGGCGGCCATGATCCTGATGAGCGAGGCGCGTGCCAAGGCGCTCGGCTACGAGCCGCTGGCCTATATCCGCAGTTATGCCTTCGCCGCCAAGACGCCGGAACGCGACCTGCTGATGGGGCCGGTACTCGCAGCACCCGTCGCGCTGGAGCGCGCGGGCCTGTCGCTGTCCGATCTCACGCTCCTCGACATGCATGAAGCGTTTGCCGCCCAGGTCGAGGCCAATATTCGCGGCATGGAATCCCGGACCTATCTCAAGGAGATGACCGGCCGCGGGCCGCTGGGCACGATCGACCGCGACATCCTCAACGTCAACGGCGGCTCCATCGCTTACGGCCATCCGTTCGGTGCCACCGGCGCGCGCATCCTCATCCAGACCGCACACGAGCTCAAGCGCCGCGGCGGCGGGCTGGCGATGACCACGGCCTGTGCGGCCGGCGGGATCGGCGCCGCCATGATTCTCGAGCGCGACTAGGCGGCGAATTTTCTAAAGACTTGCAGAGCGATACCCGAACATGAGTACAGCGACAGCAACCAGGCAGGCGCCGGCGGGCGACGATATCTTCAAGCTCGAGAAACACGCGGACGGCATCGTCGTGCTGCGCTTCGGCGTGCCGGGCGCGAGCCAGAACACGATAAAGGCGGATTTCGCGGATGCCTTCGATGATGTGCTCGAAAAACTCGAGCACGACACCGAAGTGATCGGTGTGGTGCTGATCTCGGACAAGCCCGGCTCGTTCATGGCCGGCGCCGATATCGGCCTGTTCAACGACGTGAAATCCGCCAGCGAGGTCGAAGCGCTGTCGCTGGCCGCGCAGGCGGGCTTCAAGCGTCTGTCCAGGCTGCATGTGCCGGTGGTGGCGGCGATCGCGGGCAGCTGTCTCGGCGGCGGTCTGGAAATGGCGCTGGCCTGCGATGTGCGCATCGCGGCGGATACGCCGGCGACCACGCTCGGCGTGCCGGAAGTCATGCTTGGCCTGCTGCCGGCGGCGGGCGGCACCCAGCGACTGCCGCGGCTGGTGGGCATTCAGTCCGCGCTCGACCTGATGCTCACCGGCCGCAAGCTGCGCCCGGCCCAGGCGAAGAAGCTGGGGCTTGTCGACGGCGTCGTGGCACCGGAAGCACTGCTCGACGAGGCCATTCGGCAGGCCCGTTCTGCGGGCAAACGCTCGCTCACGAGTTCGGCGTCGGTGATCGGCCGGGCACGCGAGCGGGTCGGCGATGGCGTCGCCGGTCTCACCACTGCCGCACTGGAAGACAACTTTGCCGGCCGGCGCGTGCTCTTCGATCAGGCGCGCAAGCAACTGCAATCGAAGACGAAAGGCCATTACCCGGCGCCCGAACGCATCATCGACGTGGTGGCGACCGGTTATGCGAAGGGTGTGAAGGCCGGCTACGCCGCGGAAGCGAAAGCCTTCGGTGATCTTGCGATGAGTGAGGTCTCGAAATCGCTGCGGCATGTCTATCACGCCACCGAGGCGCTCAAGAAAGCGACGTTCGTGGCCAAGAACGTCAAGCCACGCGAAGTCCGCCAGATCGGTGTGCTGGGCGCGGGCTTGATGGGCGCGGGCATTGCCACCGTCACTATCGACAAGGCCGGCCTGCCGGTGCGGCTCAAGGACGTGAGCGACGACGGACTGGCCCGCGGGATGCAGCACGTCAACGCGTTCTATGCCAAGCGGGTGGCGAAGAAGGCGATGACCCGGGCGCAGGCCGATCGTTGCCTGCATCAGGTCACCGGCACGACCAATTACAGCGGCATCGGCGCCTGCGACATCGTCATCGAAGCCGTATTCGAGGATCTCGAACTCAAGCAGCAAATGCTCGCCGACGTGGAAGCCGCGGCCGACGCGCGCGGCAATACCGACTGCATTTTCGCGACCAACACCTCGTCGCTGCCGATTTCGGAGATCGCGGCGAAAGCCAAGCGGCCGGAGAACGTGATCGGGCTGCATTACTTCTCGCCGGTGGAGAAGATGCCGCTGCTGGAGATCATCGCGACCGAGAAGACCTCCAAGAAGACGATCGCTACCGCGGTTGCTTTCGGTAAGGCGCAGGGCAAGACGGTGATCGTGGTCGCCGACGGTCCGGGCTTCTATACCACCCGCGCGCTGTCGCCCTATCTCAACGAAGCGGCGCGGCTGCTGGCCGAAGGCGCCGGCGTGCGCCAGATCGACGAGGCGCTGGTCAATCACGGTTTTCCGGTCGGCCCCATGACGCTGCTCGACGAAGTCGGGGTCGACGTGGGCGTGAAAGTGGGCCCGATTCTGGAAGCGGCCTTCGGCGAGCGCATGGCCGCACCGAATGCCTCGGCGAAGATGATCGAGGCCGGCCATCTGGGCCGCAAGTCGGGCAAGGGTTTCTACGACTACACCGCGCCAAAGAAGAAAGGCGAGAAACGTCCGATCAACGCCGATCTGGACACGCTTCTTGCCGGCGAGCGCGACGGCGGCCGCGCGCCCGACGACGCCGAGATCGTCGAGCGCTGCACGCTCCTGTTCGCCAACGAAGCGGCGCACTGCCTGTCCGAGAAGATCATTCGCGAGCCCATGCATGGCGATATCGGCGCGATCTTCGGCCTGGGCTTTCTGCCGTTCACCGGCGGGCCGTTCCGCTATATCGACACGATGGGTGTGGCGCTGATCGTGGACCGTCTGAACGCGCTGGCCGAAGAGCACGGCCCGCGCTTCGAGCCGGCGCCGATTCTCAAGACGATGGCGAAAGCCACGTCCGAATCGCATCGTCGCTTCTACCCCTGATCTGACACGCGCCATCGGCGCACGGCGCACCGCCCGGAGGCTAGCCATGTTCGAAAAACTCATGCACTGGATGCAGGCGAATAACGTCCTGCCCAACATTTCCGATACCGAGCGCCAGGCCCTGGAGGCCGGCGACGTCTGGATCGACGGCGAGTTCTTCGGCGGCCGGCCCGATTTTCGCCGCATGCTCGACGCCCGTTACGGCCGCCTCAGCGCAGAGGAGCAGGCGTTCATGGATGGCCCGGTGAACGAACTGCTTTCGCGTGCCGACTGCAACGAGATCGCCCTGTCGCGTCGGGTGCCGCAACACATCATCGACTACATGGCCGAGCAGGGCTTTTTCGGCCTGATCATTCCGAAGGCCTATGGCGGCAAGCAGTTCTCCACGCTCGCGCGCTCCGCGATCATGGCCAAGGTCACGCCGCATTCCGGGATTCTCTCGGCCTATGTCGTCATTCCGAACACGCTCGGCGCGGCCGAACTGCTGGTGGAATACGGCACGCCCGATCAGAAGGAGCATTATCTGCCGCGGCTGGCCCGGGGCGAGTATCTGCCGTGCTTCGGCTTGACCGAGCCGACGGCCGGTTCCGATGCCGCGTCGATCACGGCCGACGCCGAGGCCTTTCGCGACGACAACGGCGACATCTCCCTGCGGCTGAACTTTCGCAAGCGCTATATCACGCTCAGCCCGGTCGCCAACCTGATCTCGCTGGCCTGTCGCCTGCGCGACCCGGACAATCTGCTCGGCAAGGGCACCGAACCCGGCATCACCGTCGTGCTCATTCACGGCGGCACGCCGGGGCTCACCCAGGGCGATCGTCACGAGCCGATCGGCGAGGCGTTCCCCAACGGCCCGCTGGTCGGCGAGAACGTGGTGGTCAACGCCGACAATATCCTGGGCGGGCGCGAGCAGGCCGGCGGCGGCTGGCGCATGCTCATGGAGAGCCTGGCCGGCGGACGCATGGTGTCGCTGCCGGCGACGGCGGTCGGCGGTATCCGTACCGTGGCTGCGGCCACCGGGGCCTATTCGATGGTGCGCCAGCAGTTCGGTCTGCCGATCGGGCGCATGGAGGGCGTGGCCACGCCCATCGGTCGTCTCAACGCGCTGGCGTACATGACCGAGGGCGCGCGCGTGCTCGGCTGCACGGCGGTGGACGACGGTATCGACCCGCCCGTGGTCTCCGGTGTGATGAAGGCCTACACCACGGAGCTGGCGCGCCAGTCCGCGACGGACGCCATGGACGTGTTTTCCGGCGCCGGGGTGATGCAGGGGCCCAACAACATCATCGGCCGCGGCTATTGCAGCGCGCCGGTGGCGATTACGGTGGAAGGCGCGAACATCATGACGCGCACGCTCATGGTCTTCGGCCAGGGCGCGATCCGTTGCCACTCGCATGCGCTCAACGTGGTGCACGCGGTCGAGAACGACGATGCCAAGGCGTTCTCGAAAGGCATGCGCGGCTGGATCGGCCACTTCTTCGCCAACATGGGACGCACTTTCGGCCACGGCCTGACGCGCGGCGCGTTCGTGCGCGTGCCGGATGTCGATCGCGCGACCCGGCGCTATTACAAGAAGCTTGGTTGGGCCGCGTCGCGTTTCGCGTTGTTCACCGATCTGGCGCTGTTCTTCGTCGGCGGCAAGCTCAAGATGCGCGGCAATCTCACCGGCCGCTATGCCGATGTGCTGGCCTGGATGCTGTTCGCGTTCACCACCCTGCGGCGATTCGAGGCCGAAGGCCGACAACAGGCGGATCTGGCGCTCGTGCATTACAGCGTGCGGTTGGCCCTGGCCAAGGTGCAGGACGCCTTCGAAGGCATCTACGAAAACTTCGACGGACCCCTCGGCAAGCTGCTGCGTAGCGTGTTCCTGCCGTTGCTGCGGGTGAATCGTCTTGCCCGGCTGCCGAACGACAGCCAGGCGATGGCCGCCGCGTCGATTTCGCAGCGCGTCGATGAACAGAGCGCGCGCCTGAACGCCGACATCTTCATGCCGGAGAACACGGATTCAGGCGTCGGCCGGCTGTTCGACGCCTTTCATCGCGTTGCCGATACGGCACCGCTTGTCGAGCGTATCAAGGCCGCGCAGAAGGCGGGGCGACTCGAGGCCGGCGAGCCCGACGCGCTGGCGCACGCCGCGTGCGAGCAGGGCATCATCGACGCCGCCGAGGCGGAGCGCGTGGATGCGGCCCGTGTCGCGCGGCTGGCGGCGATCGAAGTCGACGTGTTCAGCGAGGACGCGTTCTTCGCCCGCGCCGTGCAACAAACCGGCGCGACGACATCCCGGGCCGCATAAGCCATAGGCTGGCGCGCGTCATGAATGCTCTGTCCATCGTTTTCGTGTTCAAGATCGCGGCGACCGTGCTCGTCTGGTGCGCGCCGTTGATCCTGTTCCCCGCAGGCTGGCTCGCGGCGGCCGGTTTTCCGGCCGTGGCCGAGCCCATGTTCGTACGCATGCTCGGCTGGGCTTATCTCGCCCTGTGCGTCGGCTATGCTTTCGGGCTGCGTGAATCGTTGCGCGGTCGTCAGGCGCCGGCTGCGATCTGGACCGGCATCGTCAGCAACGGCGGCGCCTGCGTCTATCTGCTCTATTTTGGCGTGACCGGCGCCTGGGTCGAGTGGGGCGGCTTCATTCGCTTCGTCGCCTGGAGCTCGATGCTTGCCACGCTGCTGATCACGGCCGGCCTGGTCGAATACGGCGTGCGCCGGCCGATGTTGCCGCGATGAGCAATTCGTTGCTCGACGGCGTGCGCGTGCTGGATCTCACCCGGCTGTTACCCGGGCCGCACGCGACCCAGTTGCTTGCCCAGCTCGGCGCTGAAGTCATCAAGATCGAGGACCCGGACGGTGGCGACTATGCACGATCCCTGTCGCCAGCGCTGTTCGAGCAGGTCAATCGCGGCAAGTCCTCGATCACGCTCGACCTGCGCGCGGCGTCGGACGTCGACGCGTTCAAGCGCCTGGTTGCAGAAGCGGACGTGGTGATCGAATCCTTCCGCCCGGGCGTGATGGAACGCCTGGGCTGCGGTTACGACACGCTGGCCGCGATCAATCCGAAGCTCGTCTATGCGGCGCTGACCGGCTACGGCCAGACCGGCCCGCTGCGCGAGGCGGCCGGCCATGATCTGAATTATCTGTCGCTGTCCGGTGTGCTGGATCAGAACGGCACGGCAGGCGGGCCGCCCGGCATATCGAACGTACAGATCGCCGATCTGGCCGGCGGCGCGCTGACCTGCGCCGTGGGCGTGCTCTCGGCGGTGATCGGCGCGCGGGCGAGCGGGCGAGGCAGTTTCGTGGACGCGGCCATGCTCGACGGTTCGCTCGCCTTGCAGTCGGTGGCGATGGCCACGCGCGCGCAGTTCGGCCGAAGCCAGCCGCGCGGCGCGGATACCCTGACGGGCGCGTTGCCCAACTATCGGGTCTACAAGTGCCGCGATGGGCGCTATCTCGCCGTCGGCGCGCTTGAGCCGAAATTCTTCGGGCGGCTGCTCGAGACGCTGCGCCCGTTTGCGGGCAAGCCGGCGCGCGCGTCGGCACAGGCCGGGAAAACGAAACCGCCGGGCGCGAGCAAGCCGGCCGCGGCGAAGCAGGGCCGGACGTGGGCCGACCGGGTCAGCGCCGCGCTGTCCGATCCGCGGCGTGCGCGACGGCTCACCAAACCGGTCCACTGGGGGCTGGGCGCGCTCTTTCGTACGCGCCCGCGCGATGCCTGGGTCGCCTTGCTCGACGGCGCCGACGCCTGCACGACGCCGGTGCTGACTCTGGAGGAAGCGTTGGCGCATCCGCAGGTGCAGGCACGCGCCATGGCGCAGGGCGATGCACTCGGCTGTCCACTGCAATTCGACGGGATCCCGCGCGATCCGCTGCCAGCCAGCCCGGCCTTGGGGGCAGACAACCGGCGACTGCTCGATCGCGATTAGAGCGCGCTGATTTGGGGCTGTTCCAGCGGAATGGATAGACTGCGAAGCAGACCACCAGACAAGGAACGCCAATGTCCCTGACCGATTCCACCATGATGCCGCTGGGCAAGAAAGCGCCCGAATTCTCGTTGCCGGATACGGTGTCCGGCCAGACCATCTCGTTTGCCGACGTCGCAGGCGAGAAGGGCACGGTGGTGATGTTCATCTGCAACCATTGCCCCTACGTGTTGCACATCATCGACGAGATCGTGGCCGTGGCGAACCACTATCAGCCGCAAGGCGTGGGTTTTGTCGCGATTTCCTCCAACGATGTGGGCGAGCGGCCGGAGGACGGCCCCGAGCAGATGGAAGTCTTCGCCGAAAGCCGTGAATTCGCCTTTCCCTATCTCTACGACGAAAGCCAGGCGGTCGCCAAGGCCTACGACGCCGTCTGCACGCCCGATTTCTTCGTGTTCGACGCCCAGGGCAAGTGCGCCTATCGCGGCCAGTTCGATGAATCGCGACCGAAGAACGGGGTTGCGGTCACCGGCGCAGAACTGCGCGCGTCGCTCGACGCGCTGCTCGAGGGCGACATGATCCCCGAAGATGTCCAGGTGCCCAGCCAGGGTTGCAGCATCAAATGGAAGGCGGCCTGAGCACCATCGGGAATTCAGCCCCGGTCTGAATGACGTTCATGCCGGCGCCGCCGAAACGGGGCGCCGGCCGGGCATCGGGCCGCGCGAAGCCATGCCGGATTGACGGCGGATCGACGGCGTGGGCGTGCCATGCGCCGAGCGTGTATGGTTTGCACCGATTGATAACGATGCAAAGCATGACGAGGAGAACGCATGACCGGTAATCCCCCCACCTATCCCGACGTATCGCTGCTGATCAACGGCGAGTGGAAAGCCGCCCAGGGCGGCGACACGCTGCCCGTGATCAACCCGGCGACGGGCGAGACCATCGGCCAGCATGCCCATGCGCGCCAGGCCGATCTGGACGCTGCACTGGAAGCGGCGGATGCCGGTTTCAAGCAGTGGCGCAGCGTGCCTGCGGTCAAGCGCGCGGCCATCCTGAACAAGGCGTCTGCCTTGTTGCGCGAGCGCGCCGACGATATTGCGCGCCTCATGGTGCTCGAGCAGGGCAAGCCTCTGGCCGAGGCACGCGGCGAAACGCTGGGCGCGGCCGGTACGCTCGACTGGTTCGCCGAGGAAGGCAAGCGGGTCTACGGCCGCGTGATTCCGGCCCGCGCGGACAATGTGCAACAGATCGCCAGCAAGCATCCGGTGGGCCCGGTCGCGGCATTCACGCCGTGGAACTTCCCGCTCAATCAGGCGGTGCGCAAGGTGTCGATCGCGCTGGCGGCGGGCTGCTCGATCATCCTCAAGGGGCCGGAAGAAACGCCGGCCTCGGTGGCCGAACTGATCCGCTGCTACGTGGATGCCGGCGTGCCGGCCGGGGTGGTGAACCTGGTCTATGGCGTGCCCGCGGAGATCTCGGAATACCTGATCCCGCATCCCGTGATTCGCAAGATCTCGTTTACCGGCTCCACGGCCGTGGGCAAGCAGCTGGCTGCACTCGCCGGCGCGCACATGAAGCGCAATACCATGGAGCTGGGTGGCCACGCGCCGACCATGATCTTCGACGATGCCGACATGCAGAGCGCCGTAAAGATGGCCAGCATCGGCAAGTTCATGAACGCCGGACAGGTGTGCATCGCGCCGACGCGTTTTCTGGTGCAGGAAGGCGTGTACGAGGAGTTTGTCGATCAGTTCGTCAAGGCCGCCGGTTCGATCAAGGTCGGCAACGGTCTGGAAGAAGACACCCGCATGGGCCCGCTTGTGCACGATCGCCGGCCGGGCGCGGTGGGCGACATGGTCGACGACGCGAAGAAGCAGGGCGCCGACGTGCGTCTGGGCGGCAAGACTGCGGACGGGCCAGGCTATTTCTTCGAGCCGACCGTGCTCACCAACCCGACGCCCGAGATGAAGATCATGAACGAGGAGCCGTTCGGTCCGGTCGCGGTGTTCAATACCTTCAAGGACACGGATGAGGCGATCGCCGAAGCCAATCGGCTGCCGTACGGGCTCGCCGCCTATGCGTTTACGTCTTCGATGAAGACCGCGCACCGGCTCGGCCAGGAGATCGAGGCCGGCATGATCTCGATCAACCATCTGGGCCTGGCGTTGCCGGAAACGCCGTTCGGCGGCGTGAAGGATTCCGGCTACGGTTCGGAAGGCGGCAGCGAGGCGATCGAGTCCTACCTCGAGACGCGTTTCGTGACCACGGCCGCGGTCTGATTGATCGCCTGGTCGTACGGCCTATAAAAGTAAAAAGCCGCGCAGAGCGATCTGCGCGGCTTTTTTGTGCGTCTTCTTGGTACGTGAGGGCTTTCAGCTCGGTATCAGGCGTCCCATGAGGCGCCAGTAGTTGACCGGCACCAGCCGTGAAACCGCCGAGATGATCTGTGCGTCCATCCCGATAAGGCAGCGCCCTTTCTTTTTTGCCAGGTCGGCGAGGATCTTGCGGGCTGCCTGATCGGGCGTCGTGCGCGCCAGCTTGTCGACGAATTCGGTGGCCGTCTTGGACTGGTCGCTGCTGCCGTTGGGGCCGACATAAAAACGCGCGGCATGCGCGATGCCCGTCTTGATGCCGCCCGGGTGCACGCACATGACATGCAGGTCGGTGTCGGCCGTCTCGTGGCGGAGGGCTTCGGTAAAGCCGCGTACCGCGAACTTGGTGGCGTTGTAGGTGCCCTGGGTCGGCACACTGATCAGCCCGAAGACGCTGGAGATGTTGACCAGTGCGCCCCCGGGGTGCTTCTTGAGCTCGGGCAGAAACGCCTTGGTGCCGTACACCACGCCCCAGAAATTGATGCCCATGATCCATTCGAAGTCTTCGTAGCTCGTGTCCTCGATGGTCTGGGAATGGGCGACGCCGGCATTGTTGATCACGAGATCCACGCGACCGTACTCGGCCACCACGGCGTCCCGAAAGCCGTCCACGGCTGCGCGGTCGGACACATCCAGCGGAGCCGTCAATACCGACGCTTTGTCGCAGCGGGCGCGCGTTTCGGCCAGGCCCTCGGCGTTGACATCGCACAGCGCGAGTTTGGCGCCGCGGCGCGCGCACTGCTCGGCCAGGCTGCGGCCGATGCCCGACCCTGCGCCGGTGATCACCACGACCTTGTCCTTGAGGTCCTTCATGCCTTGTCCTTTTGTTCTGTAAATGCCGGGTCGGCGGCCGGTTGGTATCGGCAGGCCGAGGCGCGCGGCGAGACCGAGAGCGCGCACCATTGCGAGCGCGAAACTGACAATGATCAATGTCAAATTACGTTTGACAACGAATAATGTCAATATGTCGGCATGACGACCCGACCATCCTCCTCATCGTCCCGTGGTCGCGCATACGGCGGCCGCAGTCTCGACGAGCGGCGCAGCAAGCGGCGCGCGCAGTTTGTCGAAGCCGGCATCGCCGTCTTCGGCCGCGACGGCTTTCGTGCCGCAACGGTCAAGTCGCTCTGCCGTGAGGCGGGTCTGACCGAGCGCTATTTCTACGAGTCGTTCGCCAACAGCGAAGCGCTGTTCGCCGAGGTCTACAAGACCCTGGTCCAGCGTCTGGAGAACGACGTGGTGGCCGCGATCGACGCTGCGCCTGCCGAGCCCGAAGCGACCGCTCGCGCGGGCCTGCATGTCTTCTTCGAGAGGATGTACCGGCAGCCGGGCACGGCTCGGATCCTGCTGATCGAAATCTTCGGTATCAGTGGCGATATCGACCGCCTCTACCGCGAGACGACACAGAATTTCACGCGCATGCTGCAGGAGCTGGTCGGCAGCATCTTCGCGCTGGGCGAGGGCAGCAGTACCGATGCCCGGATTCTGTCGACCGGCCTGGTGGGGTCGACCATCCATATCGCGATGTACTGGACGCTCAACCGCTATGGCGACCCGCTCGAGGTGGTGGTTGAATCGAGTCTCGCGCTTTATGTCGCGATGGCGCGCCAGTCTCGGGAGCAGGATCGCGCCTAGCGCTTGAACGTGCGGCGGCCAGGCGTTTTGCAATAAGAACGGCGCGGTGAATACCGCGCCGTTCTTGCATCGGCAGGTGTCGGCCGATCAGTGGTGGGTGGCGTAGGCCGCCTCGGCGTCGTCGACCAGTTCGTCGAGTTCGGCCAGCAGGTCGGCGTTGTTCTGCTGCCAGGGGTGGAAGCTGTACTGGAAGTAGCTCAGCCACTCGGGAATCATCCGGCGAATGAAACCGGGCTTGCCGAGCGCGAAGTTGGCCAGCTTCAGGTGCCCGCGCCAGCCGGCCTTGCGGCAGTTTTCGTCGGCGGCGGCCATCTGAGCGTAGAAGCTGATCAGCACCGGCCAGAAGATGGCGGTGGCGATGCCCATGGCAGCCGTGCGCTCGGCCCAGTTGCGCGGGCCGCGGCCGATGCATTTTTCGTACACGTCATAGGCCACGGCCTTGTGCTCGACTTCCTCGAGCGCATGCCAGCGCCACATGCGTTCGAAATCCTCCTGTGAGCCGTCCATCATTTCCGGATAGCGCAGCAGCATGTCGCCCATGAGCGCGGTGTAGTGCTCGAGCGCGATGGTGGCCGCCAGCGGCATCGACTTCCAGGTGTTGTTCTTCACCCAGTCGAGCAGCTTCCACGTGAAGTTGTCGAGCTTGTGGGCCGGCAGGCCGGCGTTTTCCATCAGCTCGTTGTATTCGATGTGCTCGCGCGAGTGCATCGCCTCCTGACCGATGAAGGCCGTGGCTGCCTTCTTGAGATCCGGGTCCGGGATCTGGTCGCGATAGCTGCGCACCGCGTCGATGAACATGCGCTCGCCAGCGGGAAACAGCAGCGACATAGCGTTCATGAACTGTGTCACGTTCGGGCCTTCCTTGTGCCAGTCGCTGATCCGGTCGCCCGGCGGCAGGAAGTGCAGGTCGCGCCGCTCGGGCATGACCGTGACGTTGTCGCTGTGCGGGATCTCGCGCTCGGTGTGGCGCGTCTTCTTATTCATGTCGGTTGCGTTCTTGCTCATGTCGCCCTCCTTGGATGGGTGTCGGTTGCGCCGTGTCCGGCGCGTTGTTCGTAGTGCGTGTTCGCGCGGCTGTGCTGCGCCTTCACGCGGCGTGGCCGGCATAGGCGGCTTCCGCCTCGTCGACCAGCGTGTCGATTTCGGCGAGCAGGTCGGCATTGTTCTGCTGCCAGGGGTGAAAGCTGTACTTGAAATAGGCCAGGTACTCCGGCAGCAGCTTGCGCAGGTAGCCGGGCCGGCCGAGCATGAAGTTGGCGAGGTGCAGATGCCCGCGCCACCCCGCCTTCACGCAGGCCGGGTCGGCCGCAGCCAGGCGCCGGTAGAACAGCATCACGTGCGGCCAGAAGGTGGCCGTGGTGGTGAGCATGATCGCGCTGCGCATGGCATAGGCCTTCGGTCCGCGGCCGACGCATTTTTCATACACGTCGTAGGCCACGGCCTTGTGCTCGACTTCCTCGAGCGCGTGCCAGCGCCACATGCGCTCGTAATCTTCCTGGGAGCCGGCCATCTGCTCGGGGTGGCGCAACAGGGTGTCGCCCATGAGCGCGGTGAAATGCTCGAGCGCGATCGTCATCAGCAGCGGGGTCACCTTGCTGCTGTGCTTCTTCACGTATTCGGTGTGCGCCCACACCTGCGCGTCCAGCTCGCTGGCCGGCAGGCCGGCGGCATCCATGAGCTGGTTGTATTCGATGTGCTCGCGCGAGTGCATGGCTTCCTGACCGATAAACGCGGTCGCGGCCTTGCGCAGATCCGGATCCGGAATCTCGTCGCGATAGGCGCGAACGGCATCGATGAACATGCGCTCGCCGGCCGGAAAGAACAGGCTCAGCGCGTTCATGAACTGGGTCACGTTCGGCCCGGCCTGGTGCCAGTTGCAGATGCGATCGCCCGGCGGCAGGAAATGCAGGTCACGCCGCTCGGGCATGACTGGGCCGCTGTAGCCGGTGAACGCGTTGTCGATATCGGCCGTGGTCTTGCTCATGAAAATCTCCTCAGGCGCCACTGCGTGCGCGTTCGTCTCGCGCCGGCGAGGCGGTCGCGGTCCGCGCCTTGTCGGTATGGCCCGCCACGAACTCGCGGCAGTGCGCGGCGATCGTCTGCGAATGGGTCTGGATCGCCCAGTGCGCGGCGTCGATGGGTGTGATGGTCAACGACTCGACCCAGCGGTCGAGGCCGACCACGAAACCGGGGCCGACGAATGGATCGCGCTGCGGGGTGATCACCTGCACGGGTGCCTGTGCATGGCGCGCGCGCGGATGCCGTAGGCGTTCGAGAATGTTCGCGCGGTACAGGCGGATACCGTCCGCGCCATCGCGCGTCTGGCTCGGGTTCTCCGGCAGCGACTGGCCTTCCAGGCGGCTCGCGATGGCATGCCAGCGACGCCCGAGCACGCCGTGCCAGAGCAGTCCCGGGACGAGCGGCATGTGAAACGCGAGGATGTACCAGGACTTGCGCATTTGCTTGAGCAGGCCGCTGCGGTCCGCCTCCCACTGGCTGCGCAGCCAGTGCCCGACATGGTCGAGACAGGGGCCCGAGATCGACGTGTAGCTGGCGATGCGATCAGCCATGGCAGGATCCGTGACCGACTCCCAGGTCTGGATCGAGCCCCAGTCGTGACCGATCAGATGTACCGGCGCGTTCGGGCTGGCCCAGTCGATCACGGCCTGCAGATCCGCCTGGAGGTGATCGAGCGTATAGGCGCCGGTGTCGGTCGGGCGGCTCGACTCGCCGGCACCGCGCACGTCATAGCGCACACAGCGATAGTGCGTGGCCAGTTCCGCCACGAGCCGGTCCCATACGCGGTGGTTGTCGGGATAGCCGTGCACGAAAACGAGCACCGGTGCCTCCGCGGGACCGCAGGCATGACAGGCGAGATCCACTCCATCGCCGCGCACGAAGACCGTATCGTCGTGGGCCTCGGCGTTGTTGTTGGATTCACCCATATGCCATGCCTGATGTAATCATTACATCAAACGGTGTCACAAAGAGTGATGGGACGCAACTCGATTGTTGCGCTGCGGCATCAATGCGTGCCGGGCGCCGAGATTGGCGGCGGCCTACGCGCTATCGCGCGTCGTGCAGATGCTCCATGAGCAGGGCCAGACGGTCGCCAAGATGCTGGTCGGCGGCCTTGCCCATCGCGCGTGCAACCTCAGGCAGCACGGCCATCTCGACCAGCGGACGAAAACGCCAGACCAGATCGGCCAGCTCCGGCATGTCTTCCTTGGGCGGCAGCTGGCCCTCGCCGTACTTGTCGAAGACATGAATCGCGACCAGACGCACCATTTCGTCGGCCGCCTGTTCGACGTTGCGGCGCAGATAGGCCACCACGTCGAGCATGTCCTCAAGCGGAATGCCGACCGCCACCAGTTCTGCGCCGGCGTGCAGCATGCGCGGGCTGGGCACGCGATAACGCATGCCTTCGGGACGAATGACGTCGAGTTCGATCGCCTTGTTGAGTGCCGTGCGCGAGAACTTGCCGCCGAATTTCTTCAGCAGTTGGGGCATGGTGACGTAGTCGGGCACCTCGTCGGTCCACGGACTCGCCACCGCGGTTTCCAGGCCCAGCAGGCGACCGATATCGTTGCCGCGCTCCCAGCTTTCGATCAGCTCCGAGATATTGGCGAGCGTATAGCCGCGTTCGAGCAGACGGTTGATGATGCGCAACCGCGACAGGTGGGCATCGTTGTAGATGCCCTTGCGGCCACGGCGCTCCGGCGGCGGTAACAGACCGCGATCCTGATAGGCGCGAATGTTGCGCACGGTGCTGCCGGTCTCGCGCGCGAGCGCGTCGATGGAGAACTCCGGCGGCGCGGCGGCCGGGGCTTCGGTCTCGCTGACCTCGGCGGCTGATTTTCTGGAAACGCGTCTCATGGACAAAGGATAGCCGGCCGCCGGGTTCGCGTCATCCGCAGGCCCGTCATGACGGGCCTGCGCGCGTCTCGCCTCAGGCGCAACGCGCGGTCCTTTCGCTGCGGTAGGCGGCGATCTCTTCGATGGTGAGCACCGGCAGGCCGTGCGCTTCGGCATAGCGTTCGATGTCGTCGTTGCCGGCCATGGTGCCGTCGTCGTTCATCAGTTCGCAGAGCACGGATGCAGGACGCAGGCCGGCGAGTACGGCCAGGTCGAGCGAACCCTCGGTATGACCACGGCGTTCGAGTACGCCGCCATCGCGTGCGCGCAGGGGAAAAACGTGCCCCGGGCTCACGATCTGACGCGGCCCTTCGACCGAGGCTAGGGCAGCGGCGATGGTGCGCACACGATCCACCGCGGACACGCCCGTGGTCACGCCGCTGGCGGCCTCGATGGAGACCGTGAAACCGGTCCCGTGCCGGGCCTGGTTATCGCGCACCATCGGTTCGAGGGCCAAGGCGTCCGCACTGGCCTGATCGAGACACAGGCACACGATGCCGCTGCCGTTGCGGATCATGCGGACCATGGTCTCGGTCTTGAGGTTCTCAGCGGCGGCGACGATGTCGGCCTCGTTCTCGCGGTCGGCGTCGTCGAGCAGCAGCACCGGATCGCCGGCGCGATAGGCCGCGATCGCGGCCGCGAGGCGCGGGTGATTGTTGAAGTCGTGGCTGAAATTGTGACGGGGCATGAAACGTCCTCTGCAATGAGTCAACGTTTCAGGGCGACAGGCGCTGAGGGCGTGCACCGGAACGTGGCCCGGCTTGCCGCCATGCGTCTTCTTTCATCCGGACTATCACCGTCGGCTCTGGCATCGCACCAGATCTGCTGACCCTCGAACGAAGATGCTCGAGGCGCTCGCGGGCTCGTCGTGAACGACATACCGCCGGTGGGGAATTGCACCCCGCCCTGAAGACGGCGGCGAGTATAGCCGATCGTGCCCGCACCGGACAGGTCGCCGCGCCGATGCGGCCACGATCTGCCGGTGCCCGACAGTTGCAGTGCTAGCATTCGGGCCTGTCTTCGGCGTCGGATTCTTCATGCAGATCGAAACCAAGCTGCCGCAGGTCGGCACGACCATTTTCAGTGTGATGAGCCAGCTGGCGCAGGAATACGACGCGGTGAATCTCGGTCAGGGGTTTCCGGATTTCGAACCGCCGGTGGCGCTGCGCGAGGCGCTGTCGCGCGCGGTGGCCGACGGGCGCAATCAATACCCGCCCGGGATCGGCGTTGCGGCGTTGCGGCAACAGGTGGCGAAAAAGACCGAGTCGCTCTATGGGCGCGCGACCGATGCCGACACCGAGGTCACGATCACCTCGGGTGCCACCGAGGCCATCTTCGCGGCGATCGCGGCGACGGTTGGTGCCGGCGATGAAGTGGTTGTTCTCGATCCGGCCTACGACTGCTATGTGCCGGCGATCGAACTGCAACAGGCGCGCGCCATTCGCGTGCCGCTTCAGCGCCCCGGTTTCGCGATCGACTGGCAGCGCCTGGCCGACGCGATCACGTCGCGCACGCGCATGCTCATCGTGAACTCGCCGCACAATCCGACCGGCGCCGTACTCGCCGCGGCCGACCTGCAACAACTCGCGGCCCTGCTGCGCGACACCTCGATTGTGGTGTTGTCGGACGAGGTCTACGAACACATGGTCTTCGACGGCGCGCTGCACCAGAGCGTGGCGCGCCATCCCGAACTGGCCGCGCGCAGCTTCGTGATCAGCTCGTTTGGCAAGACCTACCACTGCACGGGCTGGAAGATCGGTTACTGCGTGGCGCCGCCGGCGCTGACCGCGGAGCTTCGCAAGGTGCATCAATACCTCACCTTCGCCTCGTTCGCCCCGGCACAGTGGGCACTCGCACAGATGCTGGAAGCAGCGCCCGAACATCATCTCGAACTGCCTGCCTTCTACCAGGCCAAGCGGGATCGCTTTCGGGCATTGCTCGCCGACACGCCGCTGATGCTGCAGGCGGTGCCGGGCGGTTATTTCCAGCTGGTCGATTATTCAGCGGTGCGTGACGTCGACGACATCGCGTTCTCGCAGTGGCTGGTACGCGAGGCCGGCGTTGCCGCCGTTCCCTTGAGCCCCTTCTTCGAAACGCCGCCCGATACGCGCCTCGTCCGGCTCTGTTTCGCCAAGAGCGACGCGACGCTCGAGGCGGGCGCTAGTCGTCTGAGCCGTTTGAGCGATCGGTCGGTTCGTCCTCACCCGTAGCGGCTTCGTCCGCGTTGCCGGCGTGCCAGACAGCCTCCCAGCGCCAGCCGTCGTCGCGAACATAGGCATGCATGAGCGGCTGGCGCGCGAGTCCCGCCAGGCGGGTGCGCAGATCTTCCGGGTCGGCCTGGAGGAAGGGCAGTTCGGCAACTTCATCCAGCGCCGGGATCTGGGGCGTGCGCGCGCTCGGCCGAATGAACGCGCTTTCCAGCGTCGCCATGAAGCGTTCGATAGTGCGCTGGGTAATGCCGATGCGCGCCCGTGTAGCCGACGGCAGCGACGGCGCGGCGTGGTCGATGATCGTCAGCGTCTGATCAAGCCGGGCGAGGGCGAGCGGCAGCGCCGTCATCGTGTCGGCGCTGTGAAAGTAGTGCAGGATCGGATACGCCAGATGTTTCTGTCCGGCGTCGGCGATCGCGGTTTCGATCTGTTCGATCTGCGTGCGCAGAACATCGAAATCGCCGTCGCCGACCGTATTGCGACATATCGCCAGAGGACTCTCACCGAGCGTGTTGATCGCGAGCGCCAGCTGGCGCTTCTCGGTCGCCGCCGAGATGATCGGGATCGCGTAGGTGATAGACATCGTGAACAGCAGCAGGCCGTTGCCGGCGGCGATCACGGTCAGGATCTGCCATATCGCGCCCTGGGGCGCGAAGTCTCCGACGCCCAGGGTGGTGAGCGTGAAGCCGGCGAAATAGACCCGGTCGAAGAAGGTGGCTGCCAGCATCGTGCTCGAATTCTGCACCGCGCCCGGTGTGGCGCAGAAGACAAGGGTCCAGCCCAGCCAGGCGAGCAGTACCCAGGTAACGATCAGCGCCAGCGTGATCCACGTGCCCGCACGCTCGAGCATCCGATGGCGAGGACTTCGCCGATGGACGAACAACAGCGTGCCCCAGAGCGCAGCGCTCAGCCGACGGGTGATCGGGCCGGATGCCGAGGCCGATAGCGTGGTCCGCGCGCCGTCATACGCAATCGCCAGCACGAGCAGGGCGCCCAGGATGGCGAGTAGGGGATGGTTTTCGAGCATGCAGGTCCGGCCTTGAGTCTCCTCAAAGTTACATGCTAGCGGTTGCGAGTTTTATTGGTATCCGTAGAACTGGCGAGCGCGGCCGCCCTGGTTTGCCGAGGAGTGCAATCCCGAGGTCCCGCAGCGGCGGTGTTAGAGACGCGTTGCGAAGTTTCGGCTGGGGAGGCCTGTGGGTGTCGTGTCTGACTTTTCCGTTCGCACCAATAAAAAAACCCCGGCCGAAGCCGGGGTTGCCGTGAGAGTCGCGGTAATGGGCCTACACGGTTTTGCCTTAGCCGCCGTTTGTATCTTCCATGCCATCGTCGCTATCGGAGGAATCCATGCCGCTAACGGATGCGCCCCCAGCGGTTGTCAATGATGGCATTGCAGGGATGCGCGTACCTTGGGGAAAGAAGCCGCCCATCGATACTGCGTTCGGATTTAGATACACCACGTTGTGAACCTGCGCCGTCGTACGGCTAAAGGTTATGCCGTTCATATCGGTCGGCACGATATTGCTGGCCGGATAGTCCTGCATGTATATAGTGACCGTGGTGTCGTTGTCCCCGATGCCTTGGTCGAGCCCCGGCTCGCCATTGTCGCTGTCGCCGTTCATGTTCTGGGTGCCGTCTACCAAGTCGCGCGCATCGGAGATAGCCTGTACCGCGGTATAGACGTCCACAGTGACCGGTCCTTCGCTGGTCGTAAACGTGACTTCATCGTCGCCGCGCGAAGTCAATACCGTACGTACTAACCCTGCGTGGTAACCCTCGACTGACAGAATGCCGGCTGCGGCTTCTAGAAGGCCTGGATTGCTGAGGAACCGCGCGCCGCCTTTGTACGCCGTTACACCGACGTCCTCGAATATGAATGCCCCGAGCAGGAATGCTGTCGGGCCGGCGAACGGGTCGAATTCCGCAGTGGCGTCTGGGCCAATAGCTTCAGCATTTCGCAGGGCCGCCGTGGCAGCGCCGTTGAACGCGTCGGTAAAGTTGATTTGCGGCCGCGAGATGACGCCTTCGCCAAGTCCGTTGCGTAGGAAAAGGACGTGATCGAGTTCGTCAAGCGCGATTTCGCCTGCGTAACGTTCAACGAGTGTGTCGCCGCCCCATGGCACGATGGTTCCGCCGGTAACAGTCCCAACCATTTCTTGGCCGCCGCCAGTCTGGTCGTCGTTCAGGCCGGAACCCGTTACGGCGCGCAAGTAGTATTCCGCTTCCAAATACTCGAGATTTAGCGCGAACTGGAGAACAGCTGGATCACTAACCGCATTGCGAGGATCGTCGTCCTGCGCTATTGCCAAGTTATTATCGTTATCGCTGCATGCCGCCAACAGGCTGCTGCCGACCAGTCCGGCTGAAAACATGCCGGCGTTGCTCAGGAAGCGACGTCGAGAGCTGCTGATCGGCTTGCCCGTGGAGCCGCTCACAATTGCAACGCCTCGTTGGTTGTCGTCCTGCCGAATATCATCTGCCATGACCGAATCCCTCCAATAAGAATTATTTTGCGTGCAGCCCATCTGGGCTGTGGGGCGGGTGCGCTGAAGCGACCCTGCGGTGGTTCTCTCTGGTTACATCACCTTGAGCCTCATTTGCGGTAACCCGGATACCCGCTCATCGAACCTAGCACAGGAAAATCCTGTGCCGAATGACAGTTAGCGATTGTTGCGGCGCCACAGTCGCGGCATTCGGGGCGGGCGATGCTGCAACGAATGGGAAAAAATACCCAATGCGTTGATAACGATGATTTTTATTTCTGATCGAGCATTCGCTTCGCTTATCGTTATTTCGTCCAGCAAAACAAACTTAAATGGCATTCCGGTGGGACTTCGGCGCCATCCCGGCGTCGTGGCGTATCGGGGATTCGCTGCCGAAGGGGAGCCTCCCGGCAGATATCGGGACGCTGTTCGTGTTGCCCGGCCAATCGCTTTAATAGACAATGGCCGGCCTTTGTCAAGCTGCGCCAGAGGATTATCGATGCCAGCCCGTCGTGATCTCGCCAACGCCATCCGGATTCTGTCGATGGACGCCGTCCAGCAGGCCAATTCGGGTCATCCCGGCATGCCCATGGGTATGGCCGATATCGCCGAGGTGCTCTTCAATGATCACTTGAAGATGAACCCGGCCAACCCGAACTGGGTGGACCGCGACCGCTTCATCCTGTCGAACGGGCACGGTTCCATGCTGCAGTACGCGGCGCTTCACTTGGCCGGCTATGATCTGTCGATCGACGACATCAAGGCGTTTCGTCAGCTGCACTCGAAGACGCCGGGTCACCCCGAGAATTTCATGACCCCGGGCGTCGAGACCACGACCGGCCCGCTCGGCCAGGGCCTTGCGAATGCCGTTGGCATGGCGCTGGCGGAAGCGGCGCTCGCCGATCGCTTCAATCACGACGACGCCACGCTGGTCGATCACCACACCTGGTGTTTCATCGGTGACGGCTGTCTCATGGAAGGGATCTCCCACGAAGCCTGCTCGCTGGCCGGTACGCTCGGTCTGGGCAAGCTGGTTGTCTTCTATGATGACAACGGCATCTCCATCGACGGCGAGGTGCGCGACTGGTTCACCGACGATACGCCGGGCCGCTTCGAGGCCTATGGCTGGCAGGTGATTCGCAACGTCGACGGTCACGACGCGGAAGAGATCAAGACCGCGATCGACACCGCCAAGAAGGAGTCCGGCCGACCGACTCTTATCTGCTGCAAGACGGTGATCGGCTGGGGTTCGCCCAACAAGCAGGGCACTGCGGGTGTGCACGGCGCGGCTCTGGGCGACGACGAAATCGCCGCCGCGCGTCAGCAGATCGGCTGGGCCGATGAGACCCGCTTCGCCGTTCCCGACGACATCTACGCCGCTTGGAACAAGCGCGAGAAGGGCGCGGCGGCCGAAAAACAGTGGCAGGACGCGCGTGCGGCCTATGCGGCGAAGTACCCGGAGGATGCCGCCGAGTTCGAGCGCCGCATGGCCGGCGACATGCCGCGCGACTGGCCGGCGCAGTGCCGCGCCTTCATCGAGAAGGTGCAGGCCGAAGGCAAGCGTACGGCCACGCGTAAGTCGTCGAAGGCGGCGATCGAGGCCTACGCCAGCGAATTGCCGGAACTGATCGGCGGCTCCGCGGACCTGTCCGGCTCGAACGGCACCGATTTCAAGGGCCATGTGCCGATGCGGGCCGGCGACTACAGCGGCAACTACATCTATTACGGCGTACGCGAATTCGCGATGACCGCGATCACGAACGGGCTGAGTCTGCACGGCGGGTTCACGCCGTTCGGCGCGACGTTCCTGACGTTTTCGGACTATGCGCGCAACGCCGTACGCATGGCGGCGGTCATGCGCTCGCGCAATATTCTGGTCTATACCCACGACTCGATCGGCCTGGGCGAGGATGGCCCGACGCATCAGTCCGTCGAGCACATTGCCAGCCTGCGCCTGATTCCCAACCTGCATGTCTGGCGCCCGGGCGACGATGTCGAGACCGCTGTGGCCTGGCAGGCAGCGATCGAGCGCGTGAACGGCCCGACGGCGCTGGCCCTGTCGCGTCAAGACGTCGATCACCAGCCGCGCGATGCGGCGCAGCTTGCCGCGATTGCCAATGGCGGCTACGTGCTGCGCGAGGCGCAGGGCGAACTGCAGGCAATCGTCATCGGCACCGGCTCCGAGCTCGAGCTGGCAGTCGCTGCGGCCCAGCAGCTCGCTAGCGAGGGCGTGGGCGTGCGCGTGGTTTCTATGCCCTGTGTCGAAGTGTTCGATGCCCAGGGCGCGGCGTATCGCGAATCGGTGCTGCCGGCTGCCGTGACCGCGCGGGTCGCGGTCGAGGCCGGCGTGAGCGATTCCTGGTACCGGTTCGTCGGGCCGGCGGGTCGGGTCGTCGGCGTCGACGACTTCGGGGCCTCTGCCCCGGCCGGTGATGTCTACGACGAGTTCGGCGTGACCGCGGACGCGGTTGCCGAAGCGCTACGCGCGCAGGTGCAGGGCTAGCCCCACCGCAGCATTCATTCAGTACTTATCGGCCACCACGTTTGGCCAGTTCGATAGAGAGGTAGTTATGGCAGTCAAAGTCGGCATCAACGGTTATGGCCGTATCGGGCGCAACGTCCTGCGTGCGCTGTATGAGTCCGGTCGCAACGGCGAGATCGAGATCGTCGCGATCAACGACCTCGGCGATGCCGAGGCCAACGCGCACCTGACCCAGTACGACACCGCGCACGGCCGCTTCCCGGGCGAGGTCTCCATCGAAGGCGACAATCTCGTCGTCAACGGCGACAAGATCAAGGTGCTCGCCGAGCGCAATCCGGCCGACCTGCCCTGGGGGGATCTCGGTGTCGACATCGTGTTCGAGTGCACCGGCCTGTTCGCCAGCAAGGACAAGGCCAGCGCGCACCTCGACGGCGGCGCCAAGAAGGTGCTGATTTCCGCGCCGGCGGGTGATATCACCACCATCGTGTACGGCGTGAACCACGACACCATCACCGCCGACGACAAGATCATCTCCAACGCGTCCTGCACCACCAACTGCCTGGCACCGCTGGTCAAGCCGCTGCATGACGCTTTCGGCATCGAGTACGGGCTGATGAACACCATCCACTCGTACACCAATGATCAGGTGCTCACCGACGTCTATCACAAGGATCTGCGTCGCGCGCGCAGCGCCACCCAGAGCATGATCCCGACCCAGACCGGCGCGGCGAAGGCCGTCGGCCTGGTGCTGCCGGAACTCAACGGCAAGCTCGACGGCTTTGCCGTGCGTGTGCCGACGATCAACGTGTCGATGGTCGATCTGACGGCCCAGGTCTCGAAGGAGACCAGCGTCGAGGAAGTCAATGCCGTGCTCAAGAAGGCCGCGGAAGGCGAGCTCAAGGGCGTGCTGGCCTACAGCGAAGCGCCGCTGGTCTCGCAGGACTTCAACCACGACCCGGTGTCCTCCACGGTCGACGCGCCGCTGACCAAGGTCGCCGGCGGCAAGCTGATTAAGATTTGCGCCTGGTACGACAACGAATGGGGCTTCTCCAACCGCATGCTCGACACCGCGCTGGCGCTGGCCAAGGCCGGCTGATCCAGTCGCTACGTCGACAACTGCAACCGAGGAGCGCGACATGACCGCCATGCTGAAGATGGAAGACGTGGATCTCGCCGGCAAGCGTGTGCTGATCCGTCAGGATCTGAACGTCCCGTTCGTCAACGGGGAGGTCAGTTCTGCCGGCCGCCTCAAGGCGTCGGTGCCGACAATCCGCGCCGCGCTCGATGCCGGCGCCCGCGTCATGGTCATGTCGCACCTCGGTCGCCCGAAGGAAGGCCAGCCGGACGACGAGCACAGTCTCGCGCCGGTGGCCCGCTATCTGTCCGAGCTGTTGCGTTGCGATGTTCCGCTCGCCAAGGACTGGCTCGACGGCGTCGAGGTGGGCGAGGGCGAGATCGTGATGTGCGAGAACGTGCGCTTCAACGTGGGCGAAAAGTCCAACGACGAAGCCCTGTCTCGCCGCATGGCCGATCTCTGCGACGTGTTCGTGATGGACGCCTTTGGTACCGCCCATCGCGCGCAGGCCTCGACTGAAGGCGTGGCGCGGTTCGCGCCGGTGGCCTGCGCGGGGCCGTTGCTCTCGGCGGAAGTCGAGTCGCTGGAAGCAGCGCTCGGCGATCCCGAGCGGCCGCTCGTCGTCATCGTGGGCGGCTCCAAGGTATCTAGCAAACTCGAGCTGCTGGAGAGCCTGGCCAACGTCGCCGATCAGCTCATCGTGGGCGGCGGCATCGCCAATACCTTTCTCGCGGCAGCCGGCCATAACGTCGGCGCGTCGCTCTACGAGCCCGATCTGGTTGGCGCCGCGCGTCTGATCGATCGCGAAATCCGTTCGCGTGGCGGTTACATCCCGTTGCCGACCGACGTCATCGCCGCCACCGAAGTCTCGCCCGAGGCGCACCCCGAGGTTCGCCCGGTCACCGAAGTCGAGGACGACGAGATGATTCTCGACGTCGGCCCGGCTACCCGCGATGCCTTCGCGGATATTCTCGTGAACGCCGGCACCATCGTCTGGAACGGGCCGGTGGGCGTGTTCGAGATCGACCAGTTCGGCGGTGGCACGCACGTGCTCGCCCGTGCGATCGCACGCAGCGACGCGTTTTCTATCGCCGGAGGCGGCGATACGCTTGCGGCCATCGAAAAGTATCGGATCGAGGACGACGTGTCCTATATCTCGACCGGCGGCGGCGCCTTTCTGGAATTTCTGGAAGGCAAGACCCTGCCGGCGATCGCCGTGCTCGAGCAGCGCGCGGCCGGTTGAAGCCCGCGCGAGCGCTCTTGCGCTCGCTTTTTTACGCGGCATCTGCAGCGCGTGTACCGCGTTGCGTCGTACCGGCGCTCAATTGAAAAGCCGTTTCATTTGCACGACACTAGAGGTTTGCGCGCGGCGCGCGCGAACCCCAATCCAGCGATACGCCTATGACCACCCAATTCACCGGGACCGACCGTTACGTCGCGACCGATGATCTCAAGCTCGCGGTCAACGCCGCGGCCACGCTGCAGCGCCCGCTGCTGATCAAGGGCGAGCCCGGCACCGGCAAGACCATGCTCGCCGAGGAAGTTGCGGCCGCGCTCGAAAAGCCGTTCTTTCAGTGGCATATCAAGTCCACGACGAAAGCGCAGCAGGGCCTGTACGAGTACGACGCCGTTTCGCGCCTGCGCGATTCGCAGCTCGGCGACGAAAAGGTTCACGATATCGCCAACTACATCGTGCCCGGGCCGCTGTGGGAATGCTTCACCTGTGATACCCAGCCGGTCCTGCTGATCGACGAGATCGACAAGGCGGATATCGAGTTCCCGAACGATCTGCTGCGCGAAATCGATCGCATGGCGTTCGACGTCTACGAAACGCATCAGACGATCGAAGCGCGTCACCGCCCGATCATCATCATCACGTCCAATAACGAGAAGGAACTGCCGGACGCCTTCCTGCGCCGCTGCTTCTTCCACTTCATCTCGTTCCCGGACAAGGACACGATGCGCGAGATCGTCGACGTGCACTTCCCGGACATCAAGAAGAACCTGCTATCGGATGCGATGGATCTGTTCTTCGACGTGCGCGACGTGCCAGGCATCAAGAAGAAGCCCTCGACATCGGAACTGCTCGACTGGCTCAAGCTGTTGCTGGCCGAAGACATCCCGGCCGAGACGCTGCACTCGGACAATGCGCGCGACGCGCTGCCGCCGCTGCATGGCGCGCTGCTCAAGAACGAGCAGGACGTGCATCTGTTCGAGCGCCTCGCGTTCATGACGCGCCGCTAGTGCTTGCGGCGCGTATCGCAATCCGCGCCCGGCGTTTGGCATGCTGATCGAATTCTTCTACGAGCTGCGCGATGCGGGTCTCAAGCCGTCGGTCACCGAATACCTGACGTTGCTTGAGGCGCTGGATCATCATGTCGGCGGCATGAGCGTGGAGAATTTCTACTATCTATCGCGCGCCACGCTGATCAAGGACGAGACCAAGTTCGATCGCTTCGACCAGGTATTCGGCCATTACTTCGACGGCATCCAGGCCGCGACCGAGGATCTCACCACCGATATTCCGGACGAATGGCTCGAGAAGATGAAGCAGCTCGAGCTGTCCGACGAGCAGAAAGCCCAGATCGAGGCCATGGGCGGCTGGGACAAGCTCATGGAAACGCTCAAGAAACGTCTGGAAGAGCAGGGCGAACGCCACGAAGGCGGCAGCAAGTGGATCGGCACGGCCGGTACCTCGCCGTTCGGTGCCTACGGCTTCAACCCGGAAGGCATTCGTATCGGCCAGGACGGCTCGCGCCACCGTCGTGCGGTCAAGGTCTGGGACAGGCGCGAGTTCGCCAATCTCGATTCCAGCCAGGAGATCGGCACCCGCAATATCAAGATGGCGCTGCGCAAGCTGCGCCGTTTCGCCCGTGAAGGCGCGGACGAAGAACTGGATATGGATCGCACGATCCGTGCGACCGCGAAGAACGCCGGCAATCTGGATCTGCACATGCGTCCGGAGCGGCGCAACGCGGTCAAGCTGCTGATCTTTTTCGATGTCGGTGGGTCGATGGACGATCACGTGGCCACCGTCGAGTCGCTGTTCTCGGCCGCGCGCGCCGAGTTCAAGCATCTCGAGTACTACTACTTCCACAACTTCCCCTATGAGGGGCTGTGGCGTGACAATCGCCGCCGGCGCACCCAGCAGCATTCGACCTGGGACGTCTGTCATACCTATACGTCGGACTACAAGGCGATCTTCGTGGGCGATGCCACGATGAGCCCCTATGAGATCGCCTATCCGGGCGGCTCTGTCGAACACTGGAATGCCGAGGCCGGGGCGGTCTGGCTCAAGCGCCTGCTCGACAGCTTCCCGGACGCGGTCTGGCTCAATCCGGAGCCGACCCAGCGCTGGGACTACACGCCGTCGATCCAGATGACGCGCGAACTCATGGATGACCGCATGTACGCGATGACGCTCGACGGCCTCGAGGCCGCGATCGATCGGCTCGCGGACTGAGCCGTCGGGTGCGCTGGCTGTCACCCGCATCGGGCGGCTGGCTGTTAGGATTCCCCGATATTCTGCGTACTGCGGTACGCCGGTAGCGATTCCATGCCCGCCTTGATTCGATCCCTGATATCGCACGGCGCGACGGTCAACCGCATCGCGCGCTTCGCGCTGACTGCCTGCGGTGCGGTGTTGCTCGTCCTGCTGGCCGCGAATGCGTGGGTGGTCACCGCGACGCGCAACCTCATCATCGACGACATGGCGCGTCTTGGCGTGCACGACGTCGGGGTGGTGCTCGGTACCAGCCCCTATACCCGCTACGGCAACCAGAACCTGCTGTTCACGCATCGTATGATGGCCGCCGCCGAGCTCTACGCGGCGGGACGCGTTCGTCATCTGCTGGTATCCGGTGCCAATCCGGACAAGACCTATAACGAGCCGCGCAAGATGTATCAGGCTCTCCGGCGGCTGGGCGTGCCGGATGCAGCCCTGACGCTCGATTTTGCCGGCTTCCGTACGCTCGACTCGATCGTGCGCGCGCGCCGGATTTTCGGTCTCGAGAGTTTCGTGGTGATCTCTCAGCGTTACCACGACTACCGGGCGCTGTTCATCGCGCATTACAACGGGGTGCGGGCGGTGGCCTATACCCGTCCGCAGGAGGACCGGCGTCAGCCGCTCCGGGCAGAAGCACGGGAATATCTCGCACGATTCAAGGCCGTGGTCGACCTGTTCCTGCTTTCCAAGCGCCCACGGTTTCTCGGCCCGGAACGCCCGATCGAGATCGAGCCGGTGGCGCCGTTCGAGTTTCTGGTGCGGCAGCAATTGATGGGGCCGCTCTTTCGCGCGCCGCTCGATGAAGAACAGACCACGGTACCGCCACTGCGCGCGGCGCAAGAATCGAGCACCGACAAACCCGCGGCCGCGCTGCCGAACACGGATGCCTCGAGCGCGCCGCCGGAGACGCGCTAGCGCGCCACGCCGATCAAAATCCGCCGGTGCTGCGACACACCGCTTCTCGCGCTCGAGGTGTGAGTTGCTCGTCGGACAGGTTGGACGTGTCGAAGATCCCGCGGAAGAGGGCGTCAATGAGCGGCGTCCAGTCGCGCGTGGCGTCGTAGGTCTCGGGGTGGCGCAGCACGCATTCATAGTTGCCACACATGAACGCCATGATCATATGGGTGGCATCGCGCGCATCGAGCCCGTCGCGAAGCTGGCCGAGCTCGGCGATTTCGTTGCACAATGAAAGCAACACGGCACGCGCATCCTCGAACATCGCGCGCATGACCGCATCGGCCGGGTGGCCGTGTTCCGTAACTTCACAACGATGCATCACGATATGGCAGACCGTACGGTGCTGGGGATCGTTGCCCAGTCGTTCCAGGCCATGACGCATCATCTCGCGCAGCAGCCGCAGCGGTTCGCTGCCGGGGATGTGCTGACTCAGACACTGGCGCAGATCGCGCAAGGGCAGGTGAGTACGCGAGAGCATGGCTTCGAGCAGGGCACGCTTGTCGGCGAAATGCCAGTAGATGGCGCCACGCGTGACTTGGGCTCGCTTGGCGATGCGATCGAGCGATGTCTGCGACACGCCGCGTGCCTGCATCTCGATTTCGGCGGCATCGAGTATGCGCTCGCGCGTCTGCGCGGATTCGTCCTTCGTTCGGCGTGCCATCCCATCGTCACCCGGCCGTGTTAATGAAATCATAATAGCCCAAATCGTCACTTACATACATACCCGAATGTATGTATGATTAATGCTATGTTCACCTAGTTTTCCGGTTTCCTGGGGAAGACCTCTATGCGTCACTCGTATTCAGCGCCCGCTCGTGGCGGCTCGCTCGGTCTGCGCGCTTCATGGATGCTCGCTTTGACCGTGGCGCTCGCGGCCTGCGGCGGCGAGAGCCCGCAGGGCCAGCAACAACAGCAGCAGCCGCCCGTGCCGGTGGATGTGAAGACGGTGATTCCGCACACCGTGGATGTGATGTCGGAATATCCGGGGCGCGTGCGCGGCCGGCGGACGGTAGAAGTTCGCGCGCGCGTCGAGGGCATTCTCGAACGGCGCTTCTATAACGAAGGCGAGATCGTCGAAAAGGGCGACATGCTCTTTACCATCGACCCCAAGCCGTTCCAGGCCGTTGTCAACCAGCGCAAGGCCGAGTTGGCCAGCGCCAAGGCCAGCCTGAATCAGGCGCAGCGGACATGGGATCGCGTGCGTCGTCTCTACGAAGTCGATGCCGTGAGTGAAGCCGAGCGGGACGATTCGCTGTCGCAACTCGAGACGGCCCAGGCGTCGGTGCAGCAGGCGCAGGCCAATCTGGATGCCGCCCAGATCGATCTCGGCTATACCAAGGTCGAGGCACCGCTGACCGGCGTGACCAGCCTGCGCGATGTCGACGAAGGCGCGCTCGTGAGTAACGGCACTCAGCTGACCACGATCACCCAGCTCGACCCCGTGCAGGTGCTGTTCGCACTGCCCGAGGACGACGCCATCGCGCGCCGCACCGCGCTCGCGGCAATGGGCGGGCAGACCACCGACGAGCGCACCCGCGAAGCCACGATCATTCTGCCCGACGGCAGCGAGTTCCCGGTCAAGGGCGTGGTGGACTTCACGCAGAGCACGATCAACCCGGAGACCGGCACCGTGCAGCTGCGCGCGGTGGTCAAGAACACCAACAACGCGCTGATGCCCGGACGCTATGTGCGTACGCGCATCCGCCTGGATACACGCCACAATGCGGTCGTGGTGCCGAATGTCGCGGTATCGGACGGCGATCAGCAGCCCCAGGTGTTCATCGTCGACGGCGACGGCAAGGCCAAGGCCGTTTCGGTCGAACTCGGCCCGGCCGTCGAGGAAGGCCGACTCATCGACTCCGGTCTGGAAGGCGGCGAACAGGTGATCGTGTCCGGCCTCGGCCAGGTCAAGCCCGGGGCGGCCGTCAAGGTCAAGGCCGGCGACGAGAGCAGCGGGGGCGACACGAGTCCGAACCGCCAGAAGCCGGGGTCGGCGGGCGATGAGAACGGCCAGGGCGGCTCGAACGGTGAGACGACCGGCGAATCCGCGGATTCGAATGGAAACTCCGCCGGCGCCAAGGCCATAGCCGGTATCGACAACGCTTCGCTGCGGCTACGCTTTAGTCCGCGCGAGCCGCTGCAGCGTATGCCGCAGCGGCGTTCGCGCAGCAGCGCCCGGCTGGACTATCCGGCCGATAACGCATACGCCGCCAACGTCGGCCGAGGCAGCTAACCATGATCTCGCGTTTCTTCATCGAACGGCCGGTATTCGCGACCGTTCTGTCGATTGTGATCACGCTCGCGGGCCTGATGGCCATGCGCAGCTTGCCGATCTCGCAGTATCCGGACGTGGTGCCGCCAGAAGTCGTCGTGCAGGCGACCTATCCGGGCGCCAGCGCAGAGGATATCGCCGAAACGGTGGCAGCGCCGATCGAGCAGGAGATCAACGGCGTCCAGGACATGCTCTACATGACCTCGACGGCCTCCGATGCCGGCACGCTGCAAATCTCCGTGACCTTCGCGATCGGTACCGATCCAGACCAGAACACGATCAACGTCAACAACCGCGTGCAGGCGGCGCTGTCCCAGCTGCCGCAGACGGTGCGCAATACCGGCGTCCAGGTCGACAAGCGCTCGAGCAACATTCTCACCGTGCTCACGCTGTTCTCGCCGGACCAGAGCTACGACACGACCTACATCAGCAACTATGCGCTGGTGAACATCATCGACGCGCTCAAGCGTGTCGAAGGTGTGGGCGATGCGCGTCTGTTCGGTTCGCAGGATTATTCCATGCGCATCTGGCTCGACCCGAGCAAGATGGCGCGCTACGAGCTCACGCCGGCCGACGTGCAGGCCGCTCTTGCCGAGCAGAACTCCCAGTTCGCGGCCGGCAACTTCGGCGGCATGCCGAACGACAACGAGATTGCGTTCACCTATACGGCGAGCACCGAGGGTCGCTTCTCCAACGCCGAGCAGTTCGAGGACATCATCCTGCGCACCGAGGAAAACGGCCAGGTGCTGCGTCTGGGGGATGTGTCGCGTGTAGAACTCGGCGCGCAGAGCTACAGCACCAGTGGCTCGTTCTCGGGTAATCCCGCGGTCCCGTTTGCGATATACCTCGCGCCGGGCGCGAACTCGCTGGCCACCGTGAAGCGCATCCGCGCGCGCATGGAAGAGCTGGGCGCGAACCTGCCCGACGGGCTGGAATACGAGATTCCGTTCGATACCACCAAGTTCGTCGATGCCTCCATCACCGACGTGGAACACACCTTCATCGAGGCGATCATTCTCGTCGTGCTGGTCGTGTTCCTTTTCCTGCAGAACTGGCGCGCGACCCTGATTCCATTGCTTGCGATACCGGTGTCGATCATCGGCACCTTCGCGGGCATGTTCGCACTCGGATTCTCGATCAACCTGCTGACGCTGTTCGGCTTGATTCTCGCGATCGGCATCGTGGTCGACGACGCGATCATCGTGATCGAGAACGTCGAACGCATCATGGAGGAGGAGGGCAAGTCGCCCAAGCAGGCCGCGATCAAGGCCATGGAAGAAGTCAGCGGGCCGGTGATCGCTGTCGTGCTGGTGCTTTCTGCCGTGTTCATTCCGGTCGGGTTTCTTGGCGGGCTGTCCGGCCAGATGTACCGACAGTTCGCGATCACGATCGCGGTTTCGGTCGCGATTTCGGGCCTGGTGGCACTCACGCTCACGCCGGCCTTGTGCGCGGCGTTTCTCAAGCCGCGTGAAAAGGAGCCGAACTGGTTCTTCCGCAAGTTCAATGCGATGTTCGACAAGGCAACCGGCGCCTATCTCTGGGGTGTCGACCTGTTGCTCAAGCGTGTCGTGTTCGGCGTGCTGCTGTTCGTCGGCGTGCTGGTATCGACCTGGCTGGTTTCGACCCAGGTGCCGGGCGGTCTGCTGCCGCAGGAAGACCAGGGCTATATCTTCGCGACCTATACCCTGCCGCCAGCCGCGTCGCTCCAGCGTACCGAGGGCGTGCGCGACGATCTCATCGACCAGAGCCTCGAGGCCATGCCGGGCGTCGCCGATATCGTTGGCGTTGCCGGCTACGACTTCCTTGCCGGCGCGCGCCGGACGTACGCGGGTATTGCCTTTCTGACGCTCGAGGACTGGGGCGAACGCACCGGCGGGGGCCAGGATTCATTTTCACTGATCGGCCAGACATTCGGTCTGGGTGCCGGCATACCCGATGCGCAGATCATTGCCTTCAATCCGCCGCCGATCATCGGCCTGTCGACCACGGGTGGTTTCGAAGGCTATCTCCAGAGCCGCTCCGGCGCCGACTTCAACGCGATTAAGGAAGCAGCCGACCGCGTGGTCGCCGAGGCGAACAAGCGGCCCGAGCTGTCGCAGGTGCGCACCACGCTCACCACGGACGTACCGCGCTACAAGCTCGATGTCGATCGCGAGAAAGCCAAGACGCTGGGCGTACCGATCGATCAGCTGTTCGCGACCCTGCAGGCCACGTTCGGCTCGCTCTATGTCAACCAGTTCACCTATCTGGGGCGTAACTGGCAGGTCAATATCCAGTCGGACGCGCCGTATCGAGAGAAGCCGGAGGATCTGTCCAAGGTATTCGTGCGTTCCACGACCACGGGCGACATGATTCCGGTCAGCTCGCTGGTCAGCACGGAACGGCGCCTCGCGGCCGACGTGGTCGAGCGTTTCAATATCTTCCCGTCGGCCAAGATCATGGGTTCGCCGGCCCCCGGCTACAGTTCCGGGCAGGCGAATGCGGCGATCCAGTCGGTGGTTTCCGACGTGCTGGGTGGCGACGATTACCAGCTCAGCTTTACCGGCACCGCCTATCAGGAAGAAACTGCCGCCGGCTCGGGTGGCATTGCGGTGCTGTTCGGCATGGTCATGGTGTTCCTGATCCTCGCCGCGCAGTACGAGAAGTGGACCTTGCCGCTGGCGGTGATTACCGCGGTGCCGTTCGCGGCGCTCGGCGCGTTCGTGGCGGTGTGGCTGCGGGGTATCGACAACAACCTGTACTTCTCGGTCGGCCTGCTGGTGCTCATCGGCCTGGCGGCGAAGAACGCGATTCTCATCGTCGAGTTCGCCGTGATCAGCCGGGAAGAGGGCAAGTCGCCGGCGGCCGCGGCGTATGAGGCCGCCAAGTTGCGTTTTCGCCCGATCGTGATGACGTCGCTGGCGTTCATTCTCGGTTGCGTGCCGCTGGCGCTGGCGTCGGGTGCCTCGGCGAACAGTCGTAACGCCATCGGTACGGCTGTGATCGGTGGCATGCTCGCGGCCAGTTTCTTCGCGATTCTGTTCGTGCCGATGTTCTACGACCTGGTGGAGCGGGGCACGAGCCGTGTCGGCCGACTGTTCAACAAAGGCCAAGATGAGGACAAGAACCATGCGTAAGGCCATTCTGCTGCTTGCGGTGGCCGGACTGTCGGCGTGTACGCTCGGCCCGGACTACGAGCGCCCGACGATGGATCTGCCGGACTCGGCGCTCGATGCCACGCTGCTGAGCAAGACCCAGCAGGACGCCATGGCCTACTGGTGGACGCGCTATCGCGACCCGGTTCTCAACGAACTGATTGACGACGCGCTGGACGACAACCTCGACGTGGCCCTGCAGGCCGCACGTTTCCGCGAGGCGCGTGCGCAGCTGGGTCTGGCCAACGCCAACCTGTTTCCGTCGATTCAGGGCCAGGCGCAGGCGGCGCGTGAGAAGACCAGCTATCTCGGCGCGAGCAGTGGCGGCAGCGGTGGCGCGGGCGGCGGCGCATCGTCGGGCTCGGGTTCCACCCAGGCGGCCGGGCAGCGCTACAACTACTTCTCGGTCGCGGCCACGCTCAGCTACGAGCTCGACGTCTTCGGCGGCCTGCGCCGTGCCAGTGAGCAGGCGCGCGCACAGCTGCTGTCGTCGGCCTATACGCAGGATTCGATCCGTCTCGGCGTGGTCAGTGACGTAGTCACAAACTATATGTCCCTGCGCGCGCTCGAGCGCCAGATCCGGGTCACCCAGGAGACGATCAAGACCCGCCAGAAGGGCCTGGAGCTGGATCAGCAGCGCTACAAGTACGGTGCGATCGACAAGCTGACGCTGCTGCAAACGCGCTCCCTGCTGGAGACCGCGCAGGCGCAGCTGCCGCCGCTGCAGCAGCAGGCCAGCGAGCTGCGCTCGTCGCTCGCCGTGCTTACCGGCCATACGCCGCGCGAGATCATGGCCGGATCGAACGTGGAGCCGGGCTCGTTCGAGGACGTCCATCTGCCGGAAGATCTGCCGGTCGTCATGCCCTCGTTGCTGGTCGAGCGCCGGCCGGACATCCGCGCCGCTGAGGCGTCCCTGATCGCGGCCAACGCCAGCATCGGCGTCGCCAAGGCGCGGTTCTTCCCGACTTTCGACCTCACGGCGATGATCGGTACCGAAGCGCTCGATGTCGACGATCTGTTCGAGCCGTACTCCGAAACGCAGAGCATTTCTGGTGCGATCACGGCGCCGATCTTCGATTTCGGGCGGCGACAGGCCAACTACGATACCGCGATCGCGCAGAAGGATGCGGCCGAGATCATGTATCGGCAGACGGTGCGCCAGGCATTTTCGGAAGTGCGCGATGCGCTGGTGGCGGTGAACCTCACGGATCGCCGTCTGGAGTCGGTGCAGCGACAGGTCGATGCATACCGCGAGACCCTGGAACTCGCCAACGTGCGCTATGACGTGGGCCGTACCGCCTATTTCGAGGTGCTCGACGCGCAGCGTCAGCTGTTCAACAGTCAGCTCGATCTGGCGGAGGCGATTCGGGATCGCTTCACTGCGACCGCGAATCTGTTCAAGGCGCTCGGCGGTGGCTGGACAGAAAACAGCGACTCGCTGAACGATGAACTCGAAGCCGCCCGAGACGTTTACCGCAGCGATGAAGACACGCCGCAGGAGGCGTCGGAAGAACCAGCCGCGCAGCCCGTGTCAGAATAGCGGTATCCGCTTCGAGATCTCGCGAGAATCCGTGCCGCAAAGCGCGTCGCACAGCCGGCTCTATCGTATCGAATCCCGCAACGGCGCCGCGGCTCTCGTGCTGGGCGGCGACTGGGGCGGCGCGTCGCGATTGCCGACCTCGCAGCGTCTGGTCGCCGAGCTGGTCGCCGCGCGTGGCGACAGTGAAGCGCCGATAACCATCGAAGGGCACGATCTGGAAAGCGCGCACCCGCGCGTGGCCGCGCTCGTCTATGCCGTGAGCCAGGGGTTGCGTAGCCGCGAGATCGCGGTGGCGTACACCGGCTTGCCGGCGAGCGTGTCGTCTCTTGTCGCGCTTGCGCGCCCACCTGCTGCGGACGCGGCGTCGGGCAGTCGCGCGCACTGGCTCACGCGGCTGGGCGCGGCGGGGCGCAACCGTATGGAAGCGTTCACGCGGGCCGCCGAGATGGTCGGCAACGCCTTCGTGGCCACGCCGCGGCTCAGCGTCGGCAAGGCCCAGGCCCGATGGGTGGATTTCATGGCGCTGCTGCGCGAGACGGGCGCGTCTTCGCTGCCTGTGGTCACGGTCGTGAATCTGTTGATCGGCGCGGTGCTTGGTTTCGTCGGCGCGGTCCAGCTTGCGGCGTTCGGGGCAGGCCTTTATCTAGCTGATCTTGTCGGGATCGCGGTGGCGCGCGAGATGGCGGCGATCATGACCGCGTTCATCATGGCCGGGCGTATCGGGGCGACGTTCGCGGCCCATCTGGCCACCATGGAGGCCAACGAGGAAATCGACGCGCTACGCATGATCGGCGTCTCGCCTTTCGAGTTTCTGGTATTGCCGCGGCTCACCGCCCTTACTCTGATGATGCCGCTGCTGTTTCTCTACGCCGCTGCGCTCGGCATCGGCGGCGGCATGATCGTCGCCGATCTGGTGCTGGATACCTCGCCGGCGAGTTTTCTCGGCCGTTTACAGGACGCCGTCGCCGCGCGCCACTTCGTGATCGGTTTCGTGAAGGCGGTGTGCTTCGGCATTCTCATCGCGCTCGCCAGCTGTTATCTGGGCATGCGCGCGGGGCGCAACGCGGCCGAGGTGGGCCGCGCGGCCACGCGTACCGTTGTGGTGTCGATCATCGGGATCATCGTGATCGACGCCATCTTTGCGTTGTGCACCAACGCGTTGGGGGTCTAGCGATGGCGGTTCTCGATCGAACGCGCACGCCGGATGCCGGTGTGGTCGTGCGCGACCTCACACTGGCCTACGGCTCGACGGTCGTTCAGCATGAACTGTCGTTTCATGTGCGCCCGGCGAGCATCTTCGTGATCATGGGCGTGTCGGGCTGCGGCAAGAGTACGTTGCTGCGGCACATGATCGATCTCGAACAGGCGGCACAGGGCGACATCACCTTCGACGGCCAGCGGCTCTGGACCGAGAACGTCGCCGAGCGCCGGGCGCTGCAACGCCGTATCGGTGTGCTGTTCCAGAGCACCGCACTCTGGAGTTCGATGACGGTCGGCGAAAACGTGGGGCTGCCGCTGCAGCTGCATACACGCCTGAGCGCTGCGGAAATCCGCGACCAGGTGGCGTTCAAGCTCGCGCTGGTTGGGTTGGCCGGCCAGGAGTCGCGCATGCCGAGCGAGCTGTCCGGCGGCATGCAGAAGCGGGCCGGCCTGGCCCGTGCGATCGCGTTGGATCCGGACTATCTGTTCCTTGACGAGCCCAGCGCGGGCCTCGACCCGATCACGTCGCAGCGGCTGGATTCCCTGATCATGAATCTGCGCGACGCGCTGCAGCTGAGTGTGATCGCCGTAACCCACGAGCTGCCGAGCATCTTCACGATTGCCGACGACAGCATCTATCTCGACAATGAAAGCCGCCGCGCGATCGCCCACGGCGATCCGCGCGCACTGGCGGCCAACGCGGAACACGCGCGTGTGCGCGCCTTTCTCAATCGCCAGTCGGTGGACGCCAGTACGCGTGCCGAGGGCGATGGTCCGGAGTCTCCGGCCAGATCAGAGGTTCTCTAGATGGCAAGCAATCGCAGCTACACCGTAATCGGGCTGTTCATGTTCGGCGCGATCGCGCTGGTCGTCGTAGGCGTGCTCGCCCTCGGCGGCAATCGTCTGCTGTCCAACAGCCGTCAGGCGATCATCTTCTTCGACCAGTCCGTGCTCGGTCTGAGCAATGGTTCGAAAGTGCTGTTTCGCGGCGTGCAGGTCGGCACGGTCAAGAACGTGCAGCTGCGGCTCGATCCGAACGTGGGCAAGGCGCGTATCGGTGTCACGATCGAGATGGCCGGCAACAATACGGTCATGATGAATGGCTCGCCGACGAGCTCGGACGTGACCACCGAGGAGTTGGTGCGTCGCGGCCTGCGCGCGCAGCTCGTCGTCTGGAGTTACGTGACCTCGCAACTGGCCGTGAACCTGGATTTTCAACCCGATACGAAGCCGCGGTTTGCTGCCAACCGCGACGACATGGAGTTGACGGAAATCCCGGCGGTACCCTCCGAGATCGAGCAGCTGAAGGATACGGTGACCGGGCTGCCGTGGAAGGAAACGCTCGAAACGGTGAACGAGACCATGGAATCGGTGGTCACTCTGGCCAACGACATGGATCAGTTGCTCAACCGCATGGGCCCGAATCTCGAAAAGACCACGACGACCACGCGCGAAGCGATCGCGGCCGCGCGTGATGCCGTGTACATGAACAGTCGCCAGTTCGAAAAGACGCTGGAAAGCGTGCGTGCACTTACCGATAACGTGAATACGCAGATCGAATCGCGTGACGAACAGCTCACGCGGCTGCTCGACAATGCCGAAGCGACCAGCGCCAATCTGCAACAGCTCTCGGAGAATCTGGAGGATCTGACCGACCCCAATTCGGGTACGCGCCAGGACGTGGAAAGCGCGATCCGGGATCTGTCGGCCGGTGCGTCCTCCATGCGGCGATTTGCCGAAACACTCGAACGTGATCCCAACGCTTTGCTCTTCGGTGGAGGCCAGCGATGATGACAAGACTAGTGCGTGGCGGTGTGACTGCGCTGTTCGTGGCGACCACTGCGGCCTGTAGTGGTGTACCGCCGTTACAACAGGTTTTGCTATCACCGCCGCAGACCGCCCGCGCGAACAGTCAGGCGAGCAGTTGGCAGGTGCGCCGGGTACGTGTACCGGAATATCTGGACAACTATGATATTCAGCTGCGTACCGATGAGTACGTGCTTACGCGTATGCCGAATGCAAAATGGGCGGAGCGGTTGCCGGTGGCTATGACACGGCTGCTGCAGCAGACCATCGACGAAAAACTCGTTGGCAATCGGGGGCGCGACTACGAAGTGGATGTCGTGGTCGATGCCTTCGAGCCACAGCCGTCCGGGCAGGTGGTGCTTGCTGCGCGCTGGAAGGTCACCCAATCGAAATCCGAAACCGTGGTCGCTCGCGATAACACCGTGATCCAGCAGGCATTGCCGGCCAGGCCACGCGATGCGGCGGCGATTGGTCAGGCTATGTCGGATGCGGTCCGGGAACTTGCATTCGAAATTGTCGCCAAGGCGGGCTGATACGGCGGGCGTCGCGGATCGCCCATCTGCGTTGAGTCGAGAAACTCGATAGTCGCGTTATTCGGCAGGAGCGCACACAAAAAAGGCCGCCCAACTGGGCGGCCTTTTTCTTTATGGCCTCGCTACAGGCTAGGCCAGCGTTAGAAATGCATGCCGAACGACAGCTGATAGAGCACGGCCTTGAAGTCGTTCGTGGAGCTTACGGTACCCACATTGATCGGCCCGACCGTCGGGCTAAGATTGGGCGCGTTGACCACGATATTGTTCACCTTGGCTTCCACCTCGGCACAACCGACGTACTTCACATCGGCTGTCAGGAACATCTTCTCGGTCAGCTTCATGTCCATGCCGAGCTGGCCCACACAGGCGACCGGCTTGGTCAGGTTCAGCGTCGGCTCGTTGCCATAGGCGTTGAGCACTTCGTTGTTCACGTCGGTGTCAAAAGTGTAGAGATACATCGCGCCGGCACCGATATAGGGCTGGAACATCGTGTCCACCCACGGCCGATAAACGATCGTCAGGTTTGGGGGCAGGGCCTTGAGGGTACCGATGGACTGACCCAGCGGTGGGATCCCGGTTTGCAGGCCGCCATTCGTCTCGGGCGCGAGCGACTCGTCGATCGCATTCTTGCTGACTTCGAAGTCGAGCTTGAGCGGCGGCGCGAGCGTGACTTCCATGGCCAGATGCTTGCCGGTCTTCGGAATATACATACCGAAGGTGCCGCCAAGCGTGGTGATGTTGCCGGTGGACGAGCCCGTATGATCCAGACGGCTTTCGCCGGAACCGAAGCCCTGGGCTGCCAGGCCCTGGGCGTTCTCCACCTTGAGTCTTGAACTGGTGCCGTAGTACTGGAAGTGCAGTACGCCGACGCGGAAATAGCTGTTGTTCTTCGTGTATTCGAAGACCTGGTGCAGCAGACTGCCCTTGTCTTCGACGGTGTCGGACGAATCGTCGCCGCGCATCTGGCCTTGAGCGAGGGCGCTGCCCGCGGCAAGCAGGCTGGCGCACCCCAGAATCGCAACGGCCGCTCGCTTCCCCAGCGCACGACGTACGGACATGTTGTCCTGAATCATCTCCCTTCTCCTTGTCTCGTTTGTCTTGTAGAGAGTCAGGATCCCGGCCGCTCCCCGCAGCCGGGATCGATCATCGAGCGCTAGCGGTTAGCGATCCGGGAATTCCCGGCCGCCGTGGGTGGGTGAGCCGACCAGCTGGAAGTTCAGGTTGCCCTGAGCGATCGTCGCCTGAGCCGGCAGAATCACCGCCGTTGCGTCCAGCGTGATGTCGTCCAGATTCTGAAGCGAAATAACCAGACGGCCATTCTGTTCGAATGTCACCGGACCGACGATGGCCGTTGTGAACGTCTGCTGATCGACCGACAGCACTTGCGCATCCGGCGCGTTCGCAATCAGGTCGAGATTGGCAACGAAGCAGGGCTCGTAGTCGTATCCGCGGCCAGCGATCGTGCCAGAGCATTTTTCGACGATATAGCCCGACTGGGCCACGCCGTCTGCGCCTCCTTCCTCATTAGGGAAGCGCAGCAGGATGCGGCCGGTCTGCAGCGGTTCGGCCGCATCTGCAAGGCCTAACCCTTCCAGCAGGTTAGGGAGGAGTCCGGTCTCTCCGTCGAGAAGTACCCCGGTAACCTCGCCGAGAGTTGTGCCGAGACCGCCGAGAATGGGTCCCAGAATCGGGATCTCGGCGACGGGGCTTGTGTCCTCACCTAAACCGGATAGCAGATTGCTCACGACATCGGCGCCCAGATTGATACTGGTCAGGGAATTGACGCCGCCCGGCAGCAAGGCAACCTGAATGCAGGCGTCAGTTTCGACTGAGAGCGTACTCGCATCGAAGTCACCTAGATCGTCGTTACAACTGTCGACAGACTTGCCGATTGCGATCGGACGCGTGAGCGACAGATACGTCTGGTATTGGCCGATAGGAATGCCGCCCGAACTCAGATCGACTAGCGCTCGGTTCGCCTGCTGGGCTATTTCCGGACCGTCAACTGCGTCGTCGTCGAATTGGCCGTTACCGTTGGTGTCTGCCTCGGGCAGCGTGAATTGATTGGCGTAATAGTTCTCCGTCGGCGCAACTATATCGAACGGCATGACGATCGTCGGCCCGCCTGCGGGCTGAGTGGCTGCCGATTGGGCTGTGGAACCCGTGCCGTTCAATGGGTCGGTGTTCAGCGCATTGCCGTCCACGCCGGTGATCTGACTGGCGGCGGTACAAGCCGTACCATCGGTGCCACAGATAACCGTCCAGTAGCGGGTGCCTTCTTCGAAAGGCGCGCTCGGGCGGAACGAGAAGGCGCGCGTATAGATGCCTTCGCCCGCAGTACCCAGGGCGCTGCTGGTACCCGTCGTATTGGAAAACGCGAGTTCGCCGGGCACAACACCCACGCACGCGCCGGTGTCATCCATTTCCTGAATGGCGATGGTCGCGTTGGTGACGGTGTTCCCCGTGCCGCCCACGAGACAGCCGTCGGCGAGAACGATGGACTCGGTATCCACGAACTTCGAGAAAAAGCCGTCGATTGCGACATTCGCCGGATGTTCGAAGACCGGGAAGTTGTCCGATGCCGAGTCATCGCCGGGATCATCGCCTACGCAATGGCCGGCGGTGTCGCCGTTGGTTTGGAAATCGCCGCCTTCCAGGGCGCAGGGAATGCCCGGCGACAACGTCCCGAGCAGCGGCGGCGTCGCGCTGGAATTGACATACGGTTCGGTAGTGAAAGCAATTGTCTGACGCGGGCCGAGCGGGTTTTCGAAACTCACCGGATTGCCGGCCAGATCCCGAAGCGTGTCACCGCCGTTGAGCGTGATCTGATACTGCGTGCTCGGTGCGAGCAGGTTGACCGGGTCGATGACGACACTGAAGCCTTCCACACGATAGGTCGCGGGCACGGTAACGCCGCCGCCCGTGAACTGAATGCTTTGCGCATTGACAGTATCCGGATCGAGCGGCTCGCTGAAGGTAATTGCGGGGCTCGAGTCGATCGGGAAGCTGTTGATCGCGGCGCTGTCGTCATCGCCGGGGTTGCCGTCGAGGCACAGCTGTTCGGGAAGTGCGGTCGGCGCCGCGCCGTTATTCGCGTAAATAGCGTTATAGGCGGGGGAGCCGAAGGCGTAGAGGCAAGCGCTGGGCGACTGGGCTGTCAGGATTGGCGCAGTTTCGTCCTCAAGTAGCTCGTCCTGCTCTTCGAATGCCTCGTTGGGCAGCAGCAACGTGAGCTCGAGATCCACGGTGGCATTGTCGGTACGGTTCACGTTGATCGGGAACGTGCCGAGGGTTGCAATCTTGAGGTCGCCATTCGGCATGGGGGTCGCCAGACCGGCCGCCTGAATGTTCAGCGCACTCTGGTTGAAGACGCCGTTGGCAAGTGACTCAATAATATTTTCCGGCGTGCCAGCAGGCGTGGTGATCAGCGTGCCGATCCCCAGATCGAAACGCAGACGGACCGCCGTGGGGGTTTCGATATTGCGGTAGTCGTTCGACATGAGGGTCACGTCGACGTCGCTGATGAAGTTGACGTCGATCGGGCCACTCGGGTTAATCGAGGTTTCCACATCGCCGTTCAAAAACAGACGAAGTCCGGTCAGCTGAATCTTCTGGCCGGCGCGGATGGTGGCCGGGATGACATCGCCGAAGCCCTGCGCGCCGGATTTCGGAAGCTCGGTCTGAACGGTATTACGCTGGGGAGAAGCGCTTGCCGGCTGGTCGTTAGAGCCGATCAGCTGGGAGTCGATGTTGACGTTGTTGATCGCCAGACCGTTAAGGCTGTTGGCTGGCAGATCGCCGACGTTATCCTCCGAAGGGGTGAGCTCAAGGTTGGCCTTGATCAGCTCCCCCGGATCGATAACGCTACGCGTTGCCGTATAGGCGCTGGTCAGGGTCTTGCCGAACTGCGACGTGACGGAGGGGGCGACCGTGATCGTGTAGTTGCCGGCTTCCAGATCGTCGATCGGGTCGAATACCAGATAACGACCCAGCGCAGTAATACGGCCTTCCACAGGACCGTTGTCGCCGGTGACGGTGAAGCTCTCGGCATCCACGGTTGCCGGGTCGACCGGTTCGTTCAGAATGACGCGGAACGTACTGAACGTCGTGACAATCGACGTACGATCAGTGACCGGATTGGTGTCGCCCGGGGTCGTGCTCACAACCTCCAGATTGTCGCTGTCGGCCGGGCGTCCTTCGGCAGGACGCGTGGTGAACTCGAACAGCGTGTCCCCGTCGGCGAACGCGGTGTTGCCGCCGGCAAGGCTACGCGTAGCGACGACCGAATAGGTCTGATCTGGCTGCAGGTCGCCTGTATAGGTCAAACGCAGGATATTCGGCTGGTCTTCGTCCTGGTCGACCGTGATCTGCGGCTGCGCAGTCTCACCATCGATTTGTAGTTCCAGCGCGTTTTCGGTGCTGCCGGAGACTTCGCCATCGAAGTTCACGACCATCTGGGTATCGAGTACGACATCCTGCTGGCCGTTGAACGGGTAGGTGAAGTTCAGTCCGCTTGCGGTGATTTCGTCACGCGGGTTCGGCTCACCATTGTCGCCGCCGCCGCCGCTGGAACACGCGGGCAGAACGGCCGCTGCCGCGATGAGAAGTGCTGCGACCGCGAGGCGGCCGGAGCGCGGATGGCGCGCGGTGTAGGCGCGGGCGAGCGTCATGGTGTCCGAATTCTGAGCAGAATCGGCACAACGCATCCGACGGGAATGCATCGATAGCACGGCTTTGTCTCCCTTGCTGTGTGGCGTGTCAATTGCGACACGCGTTCTTTTTAGAATGCCCCGTAAGTGACAATAAACGAGATTCGAACTGCACGCCACACGTGCCGGGAAAATATTGAATGCAATGGGAATCTGTCGCATTGCAGCAATCGGGCAGGGAGGTCTCGCTGGGTGTTCGGCGGCCCGTAATTACAGGGTTTTCGGGACGGTTTTCCCCGCGAAACCCCGCCATCGGTTCGCTGCCGCGGTCGGCATCACGAACGCTATTGGTGCGACGATGCGCTTGTGTAGGCGTCGCTGCGCGCAAACTCGTTCGCGATAGCGGCTTTCGCGACCTGGTTCAGACGTCTTTTCGAAAGGCCCGCCAAGACGTTGATTCACGATCGATTCCGCGGCCTGATGCCGCGGGGCGAAATCGCGTAACCCTGCTTTTATCAGGCGGCGCGGGAGCTGTCGTCGTTGTTTTTCTTGCGCACGGACCGCATTTCGGCGGGATCGAAATCATCCACGCTTATGACCGCCATCTGCAGCGCGTAGAGTTCGCGCATGCGTTCGGTCTCGCTTTCGTCGAACACATGAGCCGCCAGCGCTTGCTCGATCTGATCGCGGGGGTGGTCGGCGGTGATGCGGCCGTCCTTGCGGGCTTCGGTCATTTTCCCGAGGAGATCCGAGCAGCCGATCGTGGCCTGCATGGCGCGCTCGAACAGGGCGATACCCTCGGATTCGTTCTGCGAGATATAGCAGCGGGGTGTCAGGCGATCGCGGGTCTTGCCGGGCGTCTGCAACAGCTGCGCGATGCGCTGACCAAGCGCGTCGCCAGGCACGCGCGCATGCAGGCCGAGCGGGAATATGAGAAAGCCCGCGAGCCAGGCGGCGGGCCGGTTCGGCAGGTGCCGGATCACGCCCGCCATGCGTGATTCGATGGTGGCAAAGGCGTCTTCGCACACCCATTGCACCAGCGGCAGGTCCTCAGCGTGGGCGCCGTCTTCGGCGTACCGGTTGAGTGTGGCGCTGGCGATATACAGCTGGGACAGCACGTCGCCCAGACGTGCGGACAGCGCTTCCCGAAACTTCAGGCTGCCGCCCAGCGTGGCCATCGCGATATCCGAAAGCAGGGCGAGGTTGGCCGAGTAGCGATTCATGGCCCGGTAATAGGGTGCGAGTTCGGCGACCTTGCCCGCGGTCGTGCCGCGACCGCCGGTGAACCCCATGACGAGCGATCGTGCCCCGGCGGCAAGGTCATGGCCGATGTGGCTGTAGAAGATGTCGTCGAAATCGGCGAGCGCGGCGTCGCGATCCGGGTTGTTGGCGGCCTCGATTTCGTCGAGCACGTAGGGATGACAGCGGATCGCGCCCTGGCCGTAGATCATCATGCTGCGCGTGAGGATGTTGGCGCCTTCGACGGTGATGTTGACGGGCGCGGCCTGGAAGCTGCGTGCTACCGGATTGCCGGGCCCGAGCATGACGGCCTTGCCGGCGTGGACATCCATCGCATCCTTGGCGACGTCCTGGGCCATGGTGGTGACGTGATACTTGGCGATCGCGGAGGCCACGGACGGTTTTTCGCCCAGATCGACTGCGTTCGACGTAAACCGGCGCACGGATTCGCAGGCATAGGTCTTGCCGCCGATCCGTGCGAGTGCTTCCTGAATGCCCTCGAACGCGCCGATGGAGACATTGAACTGACGGCGCACGACCGCATAGGCGCCGGTCAGGCGCGCGTTGGAGATCGCATCGCCGGTCGAGCCGGACGGCAACGAGATGGAACGGCCGACCGACAGGCACTCCATGAGCATCCGCCAGCCCTGGCCGATCATGTCCGGGCCGCCGATGATGGTGTCGAGCGGCACGAACACGTCGGTACCCCAGGTCGGACCGTTCTGGAACGGCGCGCTGGCGGGGAAATGCCGGCGCCCGCTATGCACGCCGGGGGTGTCGGTGGGAACCAGTGCACAGGTCACCCCGAGGTCCGTCTCGCCGCCGAGCAGTCCGTCCGGGTCGTACATCTTGAAGGCCAGCCCGAGCACGGTCGCTACCGGCGCAAGCGTGATATAGCGTTTCTCCCAGGTGAGCTTCATGCCCAGGATCTCTTCGCCGTTCCATTCGCCCCTGCAGACGACGCCTCGGTCGGGAATCGCGCCCGCGTCGGAGCCCGCATGGGGGCTGGTCAAACCGAAACAAGGAATTTCGTCGCCCACCGCGAGTCGCGGCAGGTAGTGATCCTTCTGCTCGTCGGTGCCGTAGTGCATGAGCAGTTCGGCGGGGCCGAGCGAGTTGGGCACTGCGACGATCGGCCCGACGGTGCCGCCGGCCGGACCGCTACCGACCTTGGCCAGCACGCAGGAATGCGCGTACGCCGAGAATTCCAGCCCGCCATAGCGCTTGGGGATGATCATGCCCCAGAACCGGTTCTCCTTGATGAACTGCCAGGCCTCGGGCGAAAGATCGGCGTCTTCGTGGGTGATCTGCCATTCGTCGCACAGGTCCAGCAGCTGCTGGACCGGGCCGTCGAGAAACGCCTGTTCTTCTGCGGAAAGTTCGGCCGCGGGCAGACGCTCGAGCCGACGCCAGTTCGGTGCGCCGGAGAACACCTCGCCTTCCCACCAGACCGTGCCGGCATCCAGCGCGGTGCGTTCGGTGGCCGAGAGCGTCGGCAGTACCTTGCGAAAGATATCGAGCACCGGACGTGTGATGTAGGGCCGGCGTATTGCGGTCACGTTGAGCGGAACCGCGACGGCGAGAAACGCCAGCCAGAGCACGAGGCCTCCGGCCCAGCCGGTGCTGGTGAGCGTGCAGGCGGCCAGCAGCAGGGCGGTTACGGCCGTGGCGGTCTTGAGCCCCACGCGGTTGTAGGCCAGCGCGACGAATGCGCCAAGGAACACGACGATCCAGACGATTGCGGTCATGACAAGGCTCCAGGGCCGGGCCAAACCGGCCTGCATCGGACTTTAACCGCAGCCTAGGCCAAGCGCGGAGCCCCGGCAAACTGCGCTGTGCTGGGGCGGCAGCGAAGCCGCTCAGGGATGTGCGTCGACAAACGCGCAGATTTCCGCGGCCACTGCCTCGGGTTTCTGGAGGTGCAGCATGTGGCCGCATCCGTCGACCACCACGCGCGTGACGTTCGCGAAACAGGCGCGGCGGCGCTGCATTTCCGCGTCGTCGCAGAAATAGCGTGCCGGCGAGTCGCCCCCGTCGATACACAGCACCGCCGCCGTGACTTCACGCCAGAGCGCCATCGCCTCGCTGGCGCGAAACGCGTAGGGCAATGCGACCCGGTGCCAGGGATCGACGCGCATCTGCCGGCGTCCTGTCTCGTTCTCTTCGGCTGTCCATTGGCGTGCGAGGAAATCGGTCCGTTCGGCGCTCAGCTCGGGGTAGCGACGGCCGATGCGCGAGATCGCGGTTTCGAGATCCTCGTAGACCTTTGTGGCTGGCGGGTTGGCATGGGCGTCGAGCCAGCCGCGATAGCGGCCAGGCACGTTCGCCGGGTCGCTGTCGGGCACGTTCAGGCTGTCGAGCGTGATCAGGCGTGCCACGCGTTCGGGCCGGGTGCCGGCATAGAGGCTTGCGATCTGTCCGCCCATGCTGTGTGCAACGAGCGTGACCGGGTTGGCGCTGCCGCGGCCGGTCAGCTTGTCGAGCAGGCGTTCGAGATCCAGCAGATAGTCGGGAAACCAGTAGCTGTCGTGTATCGCCTCGGTGGCGCCGTGACCGCGCCAGTCGGGCGCGATGAAACGAAAGCGTCCGGGCGATCGGTTCTCGATCGCGGCCACCAGGGCGTCGAACCCGGCGCCCGTATCCATGAGGCCGTGCAACAGCAGGACTGGTTCGCCCTCGGGATTGCCGGCCTCGCGTACCGCATAACGCAGCGGGCCGAGCGTGTGAAAGGTGATGTTGTCGATCAGGCTCATGGGTCGGTTCCCTGCGGGCGACGCGCGGCAACCGCCTCGCGCCAGTAGAACAATGTGAGTGCGACGAGAATGATGGCCACGGCGAACAGCGTTGGCCGGCTCGGCACTTCCGCAAGCCAAAGCCAGGCCCAGATCGTGCCGAACACCGTTTCCAGCAACATCAGCAGACTGACCTCCGGCGCCGGCAGATAGCGCGGCCCCTGGCCGATCAGGGCGAACGCGGTGGGCAGCACGACGGCGAGGCCGGCGAGCGCGGCGAATCCCGTTGCGGAAAGTGAGAATGGCGCGGCGAATACGGCCGTGGTCGCCGCGATCAGTGCGCCGCCCAGGGCCAGGCCCGGCAGCGTGTCGCCGTGTCCGGTGGCGCGCATGACCACGAAGGTGGCCCCGAACACGATCGCCGTCGCGATGCCGCTGACACGCCCGATCGCGCTGCCGGCACCGCCGAGTGCGATCAGGAGCAGGCCGCCGGCAATGGCGGCGGCCGCGATCCATGTACGCAGCGGTGCGCGCTCGCCGAGAAAGATCACGCTGAACAGCGCAGCGAAGATCGACGCGGTGGCCAGGCAGCCGAGCGTGTCTGCAATGGTCGTGTGCTCCACGGTGAAAACGAACAGGATATTGCTCAGCGCGAACAGCAAGGCCAGCCCCCAGCCGAGTGGGCTGCGTATCTGTGCGGCAATGGCGGTCGTGTGCCCGCGTTCGCGCACGAGAAGAAACCCGCCCAGGCCGATGGCCATGGCCATGCCGCGCCAGAACAGCGTCGTCGCCACGTCCGCATCGAGCAGTCGGATCAGGATGGAGTCCGGGCTGAGGACGAGCACGCCCGTGCCGGTCAGCGCCATGCCGACGATGCGCGGGCTCAAGAAAGCGCGCCCGAATGCAGCATTGCCCGCGTGGTGTCGGCGCGGTCGGTCAGGCGGTCTCGAAGGGCTCGATCACGCGGTGGATGAACTCGAGCTTGGCGCGGGCGCCGGCATTGAGCACGAACGGATAGGCGTCGGCCAGGCCCATGCTGCGGTTGACCGCGTTCATGCCGATCGCCAGATGTGTCCATCGGTGCATGAGGGCGTCGAAGTCGCGCGGATTCTGCTGCCACGGCGGTGAGCGTACGAGCTGGTACTCGGTCGCGGTGTCCAGCGTGTCGCGTATGTGCAGATAGTGTGCCCACGATTCGGCCCAGTCCTCCCAAGGGTGGGCCGAAGCATAGGGGGTGACGAAGCGATCCTGCCAGTCCGGCGGGGCGCCGTTGGCGTAGTGGGCCTGCAGCGACGCGCCATAATCGGCGCGCTCGTCGCCGAACATCGTGCGGTATTCGTCGATCCAGGCGCGGCCGTCGATCAGCCGTGCCCAGTAGTAGTGCCCGATTTCGTGACGGAAATGACCGATCAGGGTGCGGTAGTGTTCGCCCATCTGCTCGCGCATGCGCGCCCGTGCCACGTCATCGGCTTCGGCGATGTTGATCGTGATGACGCCATTGGCGTGGCCGGTGGTGACCTGCGCGCGCCCGGCCAGCGGCTCGGTGAACTCGGTTTCGGCGTCCGCGTCGGCAAGGAAATCGAAAGCCAGGCCGAAATCGGGGTCTGCGTCACGGCCCACGATCGGCAGGCCCAGCTGATGCAGATTGAAGATCAGGTGACGCTTGGCGTTCTCGAGTCGGCTCCAGAGTTCGATGTGTCGTGGTGCATCAAGATCCGGAATGATGCGGGTCAATCGGCACGACGGGCAGAAATGGTGCGGCGACTCGGCCGGGATGAGCCAGTTGCAGACGTCGTATTGGGTGTCGTTCCGACAGCGACGATAGATGCGGCCCTCGATTCGCCCCGAGGCGGGCACCTGCCACCGCTCGTCGTCGAGTGCGTCGAGCGCGGTCATGATGCCGGCCTCCGGCGCAAAGCCGAGTCTGCGGCGACACACCAGGCACTGGGTATTGCGAAAGAAGATCGAGTTGCCGCATTGGCAATAGAAGTCGCGCATGGCGTGTGTTCGAAGTCCCTGAATTCGAGCGGATCGTGATGATGGCAGGGTTCAATGCTGGAAGTAGCGATCCTGAATAGCGTTGTTGATGCCGTTGAGCTCGATCTGCATGCGGTCGAGAAACTCGCTTAGCCGGTGACCCTTGAGCGTGCTCAGGTCGGCATCGCCAAGCACGTGCATGGCCGCGTCAATCGACGCACTGCAACGCCCGGGTGCCGGCAGGCGCGACAAACGCTGGCTCGCCCGTTGCAGACAGAAGCGTACCGAGCGCGGAAAGGCGGTGTCGGCGAGGAGAAAACGCACCACGCCGGGGCCGGTGACGCGTACCCGCACGTGCCGCCGATACATCTGGAACGCGCTGAGCGACTTGAGCACGCTGATCCATTGCACCGTCTGGTACGGGCGCAGATCGCTGTTTTCGTCGACCAGCAGGTCGCTGCTGCGCACGTCGATGATGCGCGTGGTCATGTCCGCCCGCTCCAGCGACAACCCCAGCGTGAGCATGTCGTAGGCCGCATCCCGGCTCATGCCGGATTCGATCGTGCCCGCGATCTGGCGCGCGCTGTGGACCACCCGCTCCATGACCCGCGATCGGGCCAGTCGCCGTTCGATGTGCTGGCCTTCATCGGCAATGAACAGGTGCAGGCCGTTTATTTCTTCCCACACCTCGCGCGGGACGAGATCACGCGCGCTGCGCAGATTTTCGCGGGCCATCGCGAGCGCGCTGGCGATCGAACTGGGATGCATGCGATCGGCGACGAGAAACCGCATCACGCTGGCTTCGCTGTCGTCCGGATAGCGCTGCGCGAACGCATCGTCCGCGCCGACGATCTCGACCAGCGCGCGCCAGTCGAATTCGGTCTGACGCGGCATGTCGAGCAGCAACAGCGTGGTCGCGTTGATGAGCCGGGCGGTCGATTCGGCGCGCTCGAGATAGCGGCCGGTCCAGAACAGGTTCTGTGCGAGTCTTGAAAGCATCGTGCTAGCCCTCGTTGCCGCCGAGATCGTCCTCGACGATCCAGGTGTCCTTGCTGCCGCCGCCCTGGGAGCTGTTCACCACCAGCGAGCCCTCGCGCAACGCGACGCGGGTAAGCCCGCCCATGGTCACGAAGGCGTCTTTGTCCGGACGCGAGACGATGAACGGCCGGAGATCGACATGCCGTGGCCGTGCCATGTTCTCGATCAGTGTCGGTGCGGTCGACAGCGCCAGGGTGGGTTGGGCGATGTAGTTGCGCGGGTTGCGGCGAATGAGCTGGGCGAACTGGTCGCGCTCGCCCGGCGTGGCGCGCGGGCCGATGAGCATGCCGTAGCCGCCGGATTCGTTGGCGGGTTTGACCACAAGCGAATCCAGATTGGCGAGCACGTGGTCGCGCTGCGTGTCCTCCATGCACAGCCAGGAGGGCACGTTCGGGAGTTTCGCGTCCTGATCCAGATAGTAGCGGATGATCTGTGGCACGAAGGCGTAGACCACCTTGTCGTCCGCCACGCCCGCGCCGGGCGCATTGGCGATGGCGACATTGCCGGCGCGCCAGGCCCGCATGAGTCCGGGCGTGCCGAGCACGGAATCAGCACGAAAGACCTCCGGGTCGATGAACGCGTCGTCCACGCGCCGATAGATCACGTCGACCCGCTGCGGGCCGAAGATGGTGCGCGAATACACGCAGTCGTCGCTGTCCACGTAGAGATCGCTTCCCTGGACCAGCTCGGCGCCCATCTGGCCGGCCAACCAGACGTGCTCGAAAAAAGCGGAATTGAACACGCCCGGCGTGAGCAGCGCGACATTGGGCGTGACGTCCTGGCGCGGCGACAGGGCGTTGAGTGAATCCAGCAATTCACTGGCGTAGTCGTCCACCGGCAGGATATCGCTCTGCGCGAACAGCTCGGGAAACACGCGCTTGGACACCAGCCGGTTCTCGACCATGTACGACACGCCGGAGGGCACGCGCAGGTTGTCCTCGAGCACGTAGAAATCGCCGGCGCCATCGCGCACCAGGTCCGATCCGCAGATATGTGCCCAGATATCGCCGGGCGGGCGCACACCGACACACTCGGGCCGAAAGTTCACCGACTGCGTGAGCACTTCGCGCGGGAACACGCCGTCCTTGATGATCTGCTGTTTGCCATAGAGATCGGTGATGAACAGGTTGAGCGCGGTCACCCGCTGCTGCAGCCCCTCGCGAACGCGATCCCACTCGCGGCGCCCGATCGTGCGCGGGAGCACGTCGAACGGCCAGGCGCGGTCGATCATCCCGGCGTCGGAGTAGACGGTGAAGGTGATGCCCATCGACTTGATCGACAGATCGGCCGCCATCCGGCGACTGTCGATCTCCTGTGTATCGAACTCGCCGAGGTAGCGCACGAGTGCGTTGGCGGCGGGCCGCGGTTGCCCCGAGTCGTCGAAGACTTCGTCGAAGAAGCCGGGACTGCGATAGTCCTGCCAGAGTTGATTCATGAATAGCTTCTTCCAATCGTTGAGACGGCGGTTTCGCGCCTATTTCTATGCAAGAGGCAGACCGTAATGCGCAAGCAGCATGCTAGACTCCCCGGCTTGTTTTCAGAGTAGTTCGGGCATGGCGGACACAACCACCGCGGCCGATACCGGCGTCGTGTTCAAGGGTCGCATGATGACCCTTACAGTACTCGAAGTCCGTGAAACAGACGGCAGCCGCATCGCCAGTCAGATCGAGGCGCAGCTCGCACGCGCCCCCGGTTTCTTCGAGCAGATGCCGGTGCTGCTGTCGATTCCGGACGCGGTGCCGGATCTGGTCGAGGTCAGCGAGATCGTGCGCCAGGCGGGCATGGTTCCGGTGGGTATTCTCGATCCCGGTCCGCAGGCGCGCACGGCGGCCGAGGCCGCCGGTCTGGGCGTCATGGCCTCGCCGGCCCGTGGCGGTAGCGGCGCAGACGCCGCGAAGACGCGCGAGCCGGAAGCGGCCAGCGCCGATGCCGATAAAAAGGCGTCTGCCGAGGCACAGGCCGCCCCGGTCGCGCGCGAAGAGCCGCCGCGTACGCCGACCCGGCTCGTGACCAAGCCCGTACGTTCCGGCCAGCAGATTTACGCGCGCGGCGGCGACCTCGTCATCGCCACGTCGGTGAGCGAAGGCGCGGAAGTACTGGCGGACGGCCACATACATATTTATGGTGCACTGCGAGGGCGCGCGCTGGCGGGCGCCACCGGAGACACCGAAGCGCGGATCTACTGCCGCCGTTTCGAACCCGATCTGGTCGCGATCGCGGGCTGCTACAAGGTGGCCGATGCGATAGAAGAGGGGGTACGTTCCAGGGCCGTTGCGGTTCGCCTGGACAACGATAACTTGAGCATCGAATTGCAGGAGTAAAGAGTGGCAAAGATCATCGTCGTCACGTCCGGCAAGGGTGGGGTCGGCAAGACCACGACCGCCGCCTCTTTCGCAGCCGGGCTTGCCATGCGGGGGCACAAGACCGTCGTCATCGATTTCGATGTCGGTCTGCGTAACCTCGACCTGATCATGGGATGCGAGCGCCGGGTGGTGTTCGACTTCATCAACGTGATCAGCGGCGAGGCCAACCTCAAGCAGGCCCTTATCCGCGACAAGCGGCACGAGAATCTTTATATCCTCGCCGCGTCGCAGACACGCGACAAGGACGCGCTCAACCAGGAAGGTGTCGAGCGCACGCTCAACAAGCTCGCCGAGGATTTCGACTACATCATCTGTGATTCGCCGGCCGGCATCGAAACCGGCGCGATCATGGCGATGTACTACGCCGACGAGGCACTGGTGGTCACCAATCCCGAGGTGTCCTCGGTGCGCGACTCCGACCGCGTGCTCGGCATGCTGTCGAGCAAGACCAAGCGCGCCAAGGAAGGCGGCGAGCCGGTCAAGGAGCATCTCGTGGTCACGCGCTACGCGCCAAACCGTGTAGGCAAGGGCGAGATGCTGTCGCTGGACGACATCAACGACATTCTCGGCATTCCGCTGCTCGGCGTGATTCCGGAGTCCGAGAAGGTGCTCAACGCGTCCAACTCGGGCATGCCGGTCGCCATGGAAGAGAACGCGGACGCGGGCCAGGCGTATCTGGACCTGGTGGCGCGTTTTCTCGGCGAGAATCGGCCGATGCGGTTCACCGAGGCCAAGAAGAAGTTTCTCGACCGGCTGATGGGGAGGTAAACCATGGGTTGGCTCGACGTATTTCGTAGCAACGAGAAGAAGACCTCGGCCCAGATGGCCAAGGAACGGCTTCAGGTCGTGGTGGCCCATCGTCGTACCGGGGGTGGCGATCATCCGGCGTACTTCCCGCAGCTGCAGCAGGATTTGCTGGCCGTGCTGCGCAAGTATGTGCAGGTCGGCGACGATGCGGTGCAGATGGAGATCGAGCGCGAGGGCGATCTCGAGGTGCTGGAGCTCAATATCACGCTGCCTGAAGACGCCCGTCACTAAAACATAAAAGACAACACGAACCAGGAGAAGCCGCGATGCCCACGGAAGAGCAGACGTTCGACTACATCATCGTGGGGGGCGGCTCCGCTGGTTGTGTACTGGCCAACCGGCTGAGCGCGGATCCGAACGTGTCCGTGTGTCTGCTCGAAGCCGGGCCCGGTGACTGGAATCCGCTGATCCATATCCCGATCGGCATCATCGGCCTGATGTGGTCGAAGATGTTCAACTGGGCGTACTACACCGCGCCGCAGAAGCACATGAACGGGCGTGAGATGTTCTGGCCGCGCGGCAAGACGCTGGGCGGCTCCAGCTCGATCAATGCCCAGTGCTACACCCGTGGCAACGCCTGGGATTACGATCACTGGGCCGAGCTCGGCAACCGCGGCTGGGGGTTTCGCGACATGCTGGGCTATTTCCGCAAGTCGGAAAAGCACGAGGGCGGCGAGAGCGAGTACCACGGCGCCAGTGGCGGCTATTGCGTCAGTGCGCTGCGCCACGTTAACCCGCTCAGCCATGCCTTTGTCGATGCCGCCGTCGGCTGCGGCTATCCGCGCAACGATGACTTCGGCGGCGCCACCGAGGAAGGTTTCGGTCTCTACAGTGTCGCCCAGGACAACGGCCGTCGCTGCAGCAACGCCGACGCTTTCCTGCACCCGGTACGCCACCGCGACAACCTGACGGTCATTACCCGTGCGCGCGCCAAGAAAATCCTCGTCGAAGGCAAGCGCGCGACCGGCGTGACCTACAAGAAAGGGTGGTTCGGCGGCGATCGCACACTGACCGCACGGCGCGAGGTGCTGCTGTCTGGCGGAGCGATCAATTCGCCGCAGCTTCTGCTGCTGTCGGGCATTGGCCCGGCAGCAGAGATCGAGCCGCACGGCATTCCGCTGATCCACGAGCTCAAGGGCGTGGGGCGCAATCTCCAGGATCATCTCGATGTCAGCGTGATCGAACTGGAAAAAACGAAAATCAGCCTGCGCCTGAGCCCGAAATTCCTGCTCATCGATGCGCCCAAGGCGGCCTACGAGTATTTTGTGCACGGCCGTGGCCAGCTGGTCAGCAACGTCGCCGAGGCGGGCGGTTTCGCCAAGAGTGACCCCTCGAACGCGCTGGCCGATCTGCAGCTGCATTTCATTGCGACGATCGAGCAGGATCACGGCCACAACCTCTGGAACACCATCAAGCATCACGGTTACACGCTGCGTGTCTGTGATCTGCGGCCGAAATCTCGCGGGCATATCGGTCTGAAGAGCGCGGATCCCATGGCCGATGCGTTGATCGATCCCAACTATCTCGACCATCCGGACGACCTCGCCCAACTGGTGAAAGCCGTGAAGGTCGGTCGCCAGATCATGCGGGCCGAGCCCCTGGCCCGACATCGTGAACGGGAGTTCGAGCCGGGGGAGGGCGTCGACGACGATGCAGCCATCGAAGCCTTCATCCGTGAGCGTGCCGAAACGATCTATCATCCGGTAGGCACCTGCCGTATGGGACACGATGACGAGGCCGTCGTGGACGACCGGCTGCGGGTTCACGGCATGCAGGGGCTGCGCGTGGTCGATGCATCGATCATGCCTACGCTCGTGGGCGGCAACACCAATGCGCCCACCACCGCGATCGCCGAAAAGGCAGCGGACATGATTCTGGAAGACGCCGCCGCCTAGCGGCGTTTTTCTCTGTCGAAAAAATCGGCGCGGCGCTTGTCAGGCGCTGGGCGATCGTATAGCTTTGGCTTCAGGAATTAGCCATGGCTAAACTTGAGCCGCCCATGAAAGAAATGACGCAGGCTGCCATATTTACCGCGCGCCGACGCCTGCCGGCGCTGTTCGGCCGTGATGGTCTGCGCTGGGGCGTGCCGGTGCTCATCCTGGCCGTCGTATTCAGTGGCAGCGATATCGGGCTCCTCGTGCGCGACACCCTGGCCGAGGCCTATCTCCAGGTCAGCGTTTTCGTGGCCGCGACGCTGATCCTGCTCTACGCGCTGGAACAGCGCTTTGCCATCGATCTCGACACCCGGCTGGCCAACGCCGGGCGGGCCCAGGTTCCGATCGCAGCGTTGCTCGGCATGCTGCCGGGCTGCGGCGGCGCTATCGTGGTGGTGACCCAGTTCGTCAACGGGCGTATTGGCTTTGGCGCGCTGGTGGCCGTGCTGGTCGCGACCATGGGCGATGCGGCGTTTCTGCTGATCGCGGCGGCGCCGCAAACGGCGGGCGTGGTACTGGGTATCAGTCTGGTGGCCGCAATCGTTTGTGGCTGGGTGGTCGACGCCGTACATGGTCCTGGCTTCATGCGTCACGAGGCCGCGCCGTCGGGCCAGCCCGCAACGCGCCGGGCGGATGCGCTCGCTTCGAGACGAGAGGCGCCGGTCTGGCTGGATCGCGGCTGGATGCTGGTGTGGGCGATGGGCGTGCCCTTCGCGCTGGCGATTGCCTTCCAGCAGGAACCGAACGACTGGTTCGGCACGTGGGCCGGCTACGAGCCGGTGACCTGGCTGGGCTTTGGCGGCGCCATGCTGGCTATGGGCATGTGGGCCGCGCGGATCGGCGGCAACGGCCCGGGCGATATCCACGATTCGGCGTTCAAGGTCTCGGCGCTGACGAACCCAGGCCACGATACGCGCGACGGCAAGCCCGCCGGTGGTCTCATGGCCTGGGGGCGCCGCGCGCGCACCGACACCAATTTCGTGACCGTGTGGGTGATCGCGGCTTTTCTGGTATTCGAGCTTGGTGTCGCGCTGACGGGCGCCGAGCCGGAAAGCTGGTTCAATATTGCGGGCCCCTTGATGCCGCTCGCCGGCGTCCTGGTTGGATTCATTCCGGGCTGCGGGCCGCAGATCCTGTTGACCACGCTCTATCTGAGCGGTGCGGTGCCCATGTCGGCGCTGCTTGCCAACGCCATCAGCAACGACGGCGACGCGCTGTTCCCGGCGATCGCACTGACGCCGAAGGCCGCCATCCTCGCGACCGCTTACTCGGCCGTTCCGGCGTTGCTGGTCGGCTACACCGCCTTCGCGCTCGGCTACTAGCCCCATAAAAAAGCCGCCGGCCCCTGCGGACCGGCGGCTTTGTCGCCACGAAGGCGGCTTTACTTGCCGCGAAGATCCTTGCGTAGAATCTTGCCGACGTTGGATTTCGGCAGTTCATCGATGAAGGCTACCTGCTTGGGCACCTTGTAGCCGGTCAACTGCTCGCGGCAGAAGTCGATGAGCTCCTTGTCGGTCAGGCCGTCGTCCTTCTTGACCACGAAGATCTTCACGGCCTCGCCGGATTTTTCGTCGTCGACGCCGATACAGGCCGCTTCGAGCACCTTCGGGTGCTGGGCGACGACGTCCTCGATCTCGTTCGGGTACACGTTGAAGCCGGACACCAGAATCATGTCCTTCTTGCGGTCGACGATGTAGCAGAAGCCCTTGTCGTCCATCTTCGCGACGTCGCCGGTGCGCAGGAAGCCGTCCGGGAAGAAGGTCTTTTCGTTCTCTTCCGGCTTGTTCCAGTAGCCATGCATGACCTGCGGCCCGCGGATGCACAGCTCGCCGGGTTCGCCGAGGGGCAGGTCATTGCCCTCGTCGTCGCGGATGACCACTTCCGTGGAGGGAATCGGCAGGCCGATCGAACCGTTGTAATCCTCGAGATCCAGCGGATTGATGCAGGCCGCGGGCGATGTCTCGGTCAGACCGTAGGCCTCGATCAACGGGATGCCGGTGATCTTCTTCCACTTCTCGGCCACCGCCTTCTGCACGGCGGCCCCGCCGCCGAGGGTTAGCTTGAGACGCGAAAAGTCGAGCTTGGCGAAGTGTTCGTCGTTGACCAGCGCGTTGAACAGCGTGTTTACGCCGGTGAAGGCGGTCGGCTGGTGCTTTTCGAATTCCTTGGCCAGCGCCGGAATGTCGCGCGGGTTGGTGATCAGCACGTTCTTGCCGCCTTGCTGCAAGAACACCAGGCAGTTCGCGGTCAACGCGAACACGTGATAGAGCGGCAGCGGCGTGATGATCAGCTCCTTACCACGCTCGGTCCACGGGTCGAGCCATGTGCTGGCCTGGGCGATATTGGCCACCATGTTCCGGTGCAGCAGGGTCGCGCCCTTGGCGAGGCCGGTGGTGCCGCCGGTGTACTGCAGGAAGGCGATGTCGTCGGGCTTGACGTCCGCCGGCTTGAACGTCTGGCTCGCGCCTTTCTTGAGCGCATCGTTGAACGTCGTGGCGCCGGGCAGGTTGAAGCTCGGCACCATCCGCTTGACGCGCTTGACCACGAAGTTGACCAGCGTGCGCTTGACGGTGGGCAGGCAATCGCCGATCTGCGTGGTGATGATCGCCTCGAGGGCGACCTTGTCCGCCACCTGCTCGAGGGTGGCCGCGAAGTTCTCGACGATCACGATCGCGCGGGCGCCGGCGTCGGTGAGCTGGTGCTCGAGTTCGCGGGCGGTATAGAGCGGGTTGACGTTCACCGCGACCATGCCGGCCCGCAGAATGCCGAACAGCGCAATGGGGTACTGCAGCAGGTTGGGCATCATGATCGCGACACGATCGCCCTTCGCGAAGCCGAGATCGTTCTGGAGATAGGCGGCGAAATCGCGGCTGCGCCGTTCCAGTTCGGCGTAGGTGATGTCGCAGTCCATGTTGCTGAACGCGACCTGGTCGCTGAAGTTCCGGCAACCGTCCTCGATGATGTCGACGAGCGTCTCGCTCGCGTTTGCATCGATTTCGGCGGCGACGCCCGTGGGGTAACGGTCTAGCCAGATTTTATCCACGAATTCTCCTCATGATCGGCAAGAGTTGGTCCGCACGACTTGGGTGCGAACGCTTGGGAAAAGTATATCAGCTACACACGCGATCCCGCCGCAGAAGCGGGATCGCGGCCTGTTCGCTGCCAATGGCAACCGGTTAACGCAGTTCCTTGCGAAGAATCTTGCCGACATTGGATTTCGGCACTTCGTCGATGAACTCGTAGTGTTTGGGCACCTTGTAGCCGGTGAGATTTTCACGACAGTAGTCGCGCACCGTATCGGCGGTGAGACCAGGGTTTTTCTTCACCACGAACAGCTTCACCGCTTCGCCCGATTTCTCGTCCGGTACGCCCACGGCGGCGGCCTCGAGAATGTCGGGATGGCCGGCGACGACGTCCTCGATCTCGTTCGGATACACGTTGAAGCCGGACACGAGGATCATGTCCTTCTTGCGGTCGACGATATAGAACAGCCCGTTCTCGTCCTGGCGCGCGACATCGCCGGTGCGAAAGAAGCCATCGTCGGTGAAGGCTTCCGCGTTGACATCAGGCTTGTTCCAGTAGCCCTGCATGACCTGCGGGCCGCGCACGCACAGCTCGCCCGGCTCGCCGAGGGCCAGCGAATTGCCGTCGTCGTCGCGGATATCGACATCCGTGGAAGGCATGGGCATGCCGATCGAGTGGTTGAAACTCTTGATACTGAGCGCGTTGCAGGTGGCCACGGGTGAGGTTTCGGACAGACCGTACCCTTCGATGATCGGCTTGCCGGTCGTCTGCGCCCAGCGCTCGGCGACCGGCTGCTGGGTGGCCATGCCACCCGACATCGAGAACTTCAGCGTGGAAAAATCCAGGTCGGCGAAACCGTCGGTGTTCATCAGCCCGTTATAGAGCGTGTTCACGCCGGTGATCGCCGAGAAGGGGTACTGGCTGAGCGTCTTCACGAACGCCGGCATGTCCCGCGGGTTGGTGATCATCACGTTGTGGCCGCCGACCGAGAAATAGACCAGCGTGTTCACCGTGAGCGCGAAGATGTGATACATCGGCAGCGCCGTGATGATCAGCTCGCCCTCGGCACTCATTTCGGGCTTGAACCATTCCTGGCACTGGAGCACGTTGGCGATCACGTTGCCGTGGCTGAGCATCGCGCCCTTGGCCGGGCCCGTGGTGCCCCCGGTGTACTGCAGGAAGGCGAGATCGTCCCGGTTGATGTCCACCGGCTCGAACTGCTGGCGCCGGCCGCTGGCCAAGGCGGTGTTGAAATCGGTCGCGCCCGGCAGATTCCAGCTCGGCACCATCTTCTTGACGCGCTTGACCACGAAATTGGTCAGTAACCGCTTGATCGGCGACAGCATGTCGCCCAGCTGGGTGGTGATGACCGTCTCGACCGGGACGTTGTCGTAGATCTTTTCCAGAGTGGCCGCGAAGTTTTCCATCACGACCAGCGTCTTGACCTCGGCATCCGACAGCTGGTGTTCGAGTTCGCGCGCGGTGTAGAGCGGGTTGACGTTGACCACGATCAGCCCGGCGCGCAGGGCGCCGAACAGGGCGGTCGCGTACTGCAGGCAGTTGGGCATCATGATCGCGATGCGCTCGCCCTTGCGCATGCCCAGCGTCTGCTGCAGGTAGGCCGCGAACGCCTCCGACTCGGCCGCAATCTCGGCGTAAGTCAGCGTGGTGCCCATGTTCGAGAACGCATTGCGATCGGCGTACTCGCGACAGCTTTTGTCGATAATTTCCGCCACCGACGCGAAAGCCTCGGTATCGATAGTGTTCCGAACCCCAATCGGATAGTTTTCGAACCAGTTCTTTTCCATGTGCCCTCCCTTCGGCATCTGGTTCAGCCGGATACGGATCCCCGTCAGCGCACCGGCTGTGCCCCCTTGGCTGCATCGTCAATCTCGCCGTCGCGCATGGTCTCGATCACCAGTTCCCTGAGCGACAGCGTCCCGAATGTCTGCGCCCGCGCCTGCGCATTGCGCTCGACCCACCGACCCACTTCGCGGTGGAGCCGGTCATCGCGCGGGCCTGGCGCCGCGGCAGCGTCGCCGCTGCGTACCGCTTCGATAATGTCCCTGACCTTCAGACATTCAATGTCCTGGCGCGGCAGCAACGTCACGCTCGTGTCCCCACTTTCTATCAGCATGTTCTTCGCGACAAGCTGGTCGACAATCGCGTAGACATGGTCCGGTGCCGTGCGCAGGTAGCGCGACAGCCGCGCCACCTGCCAAGGCGGATTGCCCTGCATGAAGTTATAGCCGATCAGGCCCATCATCAGAAGCGCGATCTGCTCGCGATCGGCCGCACCGAGGCGTGGCGGGTAGGGTTTGCGCGTCAGCTGTTCGGTGTGTTGAAGCAGAAACGACACGCGACAGCCGGTGAGCATGATCAGCCACGAGACATACAGCCAGACCAGCAGCAGGATGATGATGGCGAAACTCGAGTAGATGGCGTTGTAGTTGCTCGAGTTGGCCGCGAACACGGCGAACCCGAGGCTGGCGGTCTGCCAGAGCACGCCGGCGAACACCCCGCCGCCGATCGCGGGCAGCAGGTTCACACGCGTGTTCGGCATGAACGCGAACAGGAACGTGAAGCCGATGCTGTAGAGGAAATAGGGCACGAGCCGCCCGGCCACGTACAACGACGTACCGAACGGCTCGATGGTGCTCAGATACGACACCACCGTGTTGCTCGACAGCGAGGCGGTCATGCTGCTGGCGGCGAGTACGACGATCGGCCCCACGATGAGCACACTCAGATATTCAGTGAAACGACGGCCGAGCGAACGCGGCTTGCGGACCTGCCAGATGTAGTTGCAGCCGTTCTCCACCTTCTGGATCAGCGAGATCACGGAATACATCAGCAGTACAACGCCGATGGCCCCAAGCACGCCGACCTGCACGTTCTCGACGAAGCCGACCACCTTGTCGATGATGTCGTCGGCCTGCGGCCCGAGCGGCGCGAGAAACCGATGCAGCACCGGGCGTAGCGCGTTGTCGACGCCGAACGCCTTGAGCATGGAAAAGGCAAGAGCGAGCAGCGGCACGAGCGACAGCAGGGTGGTGTAAACCAGCCCCATAGCCCGCATGGTAATCTCGCCGTTCTGGATATCGCGCAGCAGGACCTGGCCAAGACGCACGGCCGTTACGCCCCAGCGCCTGGGCGCCTTCATGTTCTCGAGCTCGGGCTCCCAAATGGCGGCGTTGAAACGGGTTCTTATCCCACTGAGCATGCGTCGAGTTGCCCTTGAAGTCGGTCAAGCGGCATTGTAACCATGTCTGCCATACCATTTCGTATGGTCCACGCCCGGATTTTGCTTCGCCGTCGCCGAGACCGCCCGTCGGCCACTGGATACCCGACCCGCCATGAATGCAGTCGCTTCGGATCAGGATATTATTCGCAGCGGTGACAGCTCGCCGCGCGCGCTGCGCGATCTCACCGGCGCCTACGCGTTCGTGGGTTCGCGCTGGGGCGAGGCGCTTTCCTCCGGAGGCGAGTTGTTGAAGGTACTCGCCTCGCATCCGGTGGCGCTGGCACGGGCCCAGGCCAGTCTGTCGCTGGAGATGACACGCATCACTCTCGGGCGCTCACGTCTGCGTCCGGACCCGGAGGACCGCCGCTTCACCGACCCCGCCTGGCGCGACAATCCGGTATTTCGCCGGCTTTTGCAGGGTTATCTGGCCTGGTCGAGCGCGCTGCTCGAGCTGGTGCATGGCCTGCGTATCGGCGCCGATCAGCGCCGGCGGCTGTTGTTCGTGGCCGAACACCTGGTGGCCGCGGGCGCGCCGACCAATCTGTTCGTGACCCATCCCGGTTTTTACGACGCGGCCGCGCGCTCGCGCGGCGGTTCGATTCTGGCCGGCGTGCGCCATCTGATCCAGGATCTGCGTTACAACCGCGGATTGCCGCGGCAGGTGGACAAGAGCGCTTTTCGGGTCGGCCGTAATCTGGCCACGACCGAAGGGGCGGTAATCTTTCGCAACGAGGTGTTCGAGCTCATCCAGTACAGCCCGCGCACCGCGACCGTGGATGCGCAGCCGGTACTGGTGTGTCCGCCACAGATCAACAAGTATTACGTGCTCGATCTGTCGCCGGAAAAGAGTTTCATACGCCACGCCCTGGAGGCCGGCCAGCAGGTTTTCGCGATTTCCTGGCGCAACCCCACCGCGACCAAGCGCGACTGGGATCTGGCGACCTATGTGCGTTCCACCGCGCGGGCGATCGACGTCGTGCGCGATATCAGCGGCGACCAGCCGGTGAAACTGCTCGGCGCCTGCGCGGGTGGTCTTACCGCGGCGGTCACCGCGGCCTGGCTGGCCGGGCGCGGCGAGCAATCGAAACTGTCGTGCCTGTCGCTTCTGGTGACCATGCTCGACTCGCCGCGCAGCCGCCGGCTGGCGCGGGTGGCCGACGACACGGCCGTGACCGCCGCGCTCGCGCGCTCCCAGTTCTCCGGCGTGCTCGACGGGGGCGACATGGCGCGCACCTTCGCCTGGCTGCGGCCCAACGAGCTGATCTGGCATTTCGTGGTCAACAATTACGTGCTGGGCAACGAACCGCCTGCCTTCGACGTGCTTTACTGGAACAGCGACACGACCCGCCTGCCGGCCGCGCTGCACGCCGATCTGCTGATGATCTATCGCAACAATCGGCTGCGCAGCGGGGGCGACTTCGCCATCGACGGGGTGGAAATCGATATCCGTCGTATCGACCGCGATGTGTTCGTGGTCGCCGGCGCGCGCGATCACATCACACCCTGGCAGGCGTGTTACCGCTCGATGCAGATGTTTCGCGCGAACATGCGGTTCGTGCTCGGTGCGGCAGGCCATGTTCAGTCGATCCTGTGTCCGCCGGATGACGACAGCGCACGTTTTTACGTGAACGACGACTACAGCCTCGATCCGGCGGCCTGGCGCCGCGGCGCGCGCGAGCAGCGCGGATCCTGGTGGCCGGCGTGGGTCAGCTGGTGCGAAAGCCACGGCGGCGAACGTATCGCGGCGCCCGAGGTCTACGGCAACGATGACTACGATCCCGTCGAACCGGCCCCCGGGCGCTATGTCCGCCAGATCTGAGCCGCGTCTGCTCGAGCACGTGGCGCTCGACGGTGAGCGTCTGCACACGGTGTTCACGCCCGGTCGCGGCACGCCTTTGCTGCTGTGCAACGACTTCATCGCCAATCTCGACGTGCTCGACGAGTTCGTTGCCGCGCTCGATCGGCCGGTGCTGTGTTTCGATCTGCCCGGTATCGGCACGTCGGCGGATGTCAGCCGCTTTCGGCGCATGTCCGCTCTTACCCGTCTGCTGGCGAGGCTGCTCGATCATTATCGGCTCGACACGCCGGTGGACGTCATGGGTATCGGCTGGGGCGGGCTGCTCGCCCAGCAGTTCGCGCACGGGCATCGCGATCGGGTGCGGCGCCTGGTGCTCGCGGGAACCTCGAGCGGGCAGCTCATGTTTCCGGGCCGGCTGGCGAGCCTCATGCGGCTCGCGCGTCCGGGCGCACTGGGCGCGATCGCGCCGGATGGCCAGAATGCCCGTAGCGTCTTCGGTGGTCGGCGCAACGACGAATGCGGCGCGATCGCGCAGGCCATGGCGCGCGCAACCGCGCCAACCAATCGCGGCTATGCGGCCCAGCTCTATGCGTTGGCCGGTTACAGCAGCCTGCCGTGGCTACACCGCCTGAACGTGCCCACGCTGATCATGGCAGGCGACGACGACGCCATCGTGCCCATGGTCAATGCCCGCGTGCTTGCGCTTCTGCTGCCGCAGGCGAAGCTCAAGATCATTCGTGGCGGCGGCCACTGGTTCGTGCTCGAACGCACCGATGAAGTGGTCCGGATTCTCGACGAGTTTCTCGAATCCAGGTTTGCCCCCAGCGCAGCCGATCAGGACAGTACGTTCTAGGGTCCGGTGCCGCGACCGATGGGGCGCCGCGATAAAAACGTGCAACGCCGGGGGCGTCCAAGCGATTAACCCCTGGTGGCCCAAAGCTTCGGGGGCCGGGGTCGAGTCCAATGGGATATGGAAGCATTCAGCGTTCTAGCACGCTGCGCGACAATGGCTGCACGGGCGTGCGATGCCTTGTGTTCCGCCAACGCTCATTTCAGCGAGCGCTTGGCGGGGACTCGTACGAGACGGCACCCGGCCCTGGACGCGGTCAGTGACCGTGTGAAAGACTCGCTATATTGCAGTGCGGCAAGGGTCGTATCTGCATGAGCGTGCCGCTGCGGCATACTCGAAGTCGGGGATTGGAGGACGAAGACCACGGTGAGCGCAGTTATCGCTGAAAAACCGGCGCCGCGTCGCAACCTGCCGCCGAGCCTGAGCGTGCTGCGCAAGCGCACGCGCATGCACGTTGAATTCGTCGACGTGGACGGGGTGCGGGTACGTGTCGGCGTGCGACGGGGCCGCGGGCGGCCGATGCTGCTCTTCAACGGCATCGGGGCCAACCTCGACATGACGCTGCCGCTGGTCAACGCGCTCGACGATGTGGAAGTCATCGTTTTCGACGTACCCGGGGCCGGTGACTCGCCAGCGCTGAACATGCCGCATCGTTTTGGCTGGCTGGCGAAACTGTCGGCCCGATTGCTGGATCGGCTTGGCTACGACATGCCGGTGAACGTGGCGGGCGTGTCCTGGGGCGGCGCACTCGCGCAGCAGTTCGCGCTGGATTTTCCCGAGCGCACCAATCGCCTCGTTCTGGCCGCCACTTCGACGGGCATGCTGGCGCTGCCGGCCCGCTCGAACGTGCTCAAGCGCCTGACCAACGCCCGCCGATTTCAGAAAAACGAGACGCTGGCCCAGCTTGCGCCGGCGCTCTACGGGGGCCTCATGCGTCGCCGTCCCGAGCTGCTGGAGCGCAACGGGCATTTCTCGCCCGACCCGTCGACCCGTGGCTATATCAACCAGCTGCTGGCCGGGCTGGGCTGGACCAGCGTGCATCGGCTGCATCGCCTGCGATGTCCGACGCTGATCATGGGGGGCGACGACGACCCGGTCATGCCGCTGGTGAATATTCGTCTGCTGTACTGGTTGATTCCGAAATCCTATCTGCACATCGTGCGCGGGGGCGGGCATCTGTTCCTGCTGGTGCGCGCGAACGAGAGTGCGGCGGTGATCAAGCGCTTCATCAACGAGCGCCGCTACGACGGCACCGATGGCCAGGATTACTACGCGGCACAGAATCTGCCGCCGGACGGCGTGCTCAGGCCGCTGACCGCGGCGGCCGACTCGCTGCCGCCCGCCGGGACTTGATCGCGGCCATCGATTGCCGGTGGCTGATCGCCATGTAGCTGGCTTCGGCCAGGCTGCGACGATCGAACCCGCGCGGGTCGATGGGTGCACACAAACGCAACTGGGCGCGCATGTCGTGCACGCGAAACAGGTCCCGGAAGTGCGGCCACAGGGCCGCTTCGTTCACCCAGGGCGCGAGAGCATGGTGCATCTCGGCCGGTGTGGTGTCGTCGCAGTAGCGCAGCGCCACGGGCAGCACCGGATAACCGCCGTCGATGGCGGCCGCGAACAGACGCGCGTGAAAGCGCTTCGGCTGCGGATCGGTGGTGGTCGTGCCCTCGGGAAAGAACAGCACCGAGCGCCCGGCCGCCAGCACCGAACGGATCTTTTCCGATGTCTCGGAGGTTTTGCCGGCGCCGCGGGCCAGAAACAGCGTGCCGGCCGCGCGGGCGAAGGAGCCGACCAGCGGCCAGCCGCCGATTTCGGCCTTGGAGACGAACGACGCGTTGAACGCGTGCCCGAGCACCACGATATCGAGCCAGGAACAGTGATTGGCCACGATGAGCGTCGGGCCGACCGGGACCTCGCCGTCGATCTCGATCTCGACGTTGAGCACGCGCAGCATGCGCCCGTGCCACCAGCGCACCAGCTTCCAGGATCGGTTGCCGATCAACGGCACGACCGGCAGCAGCAGCACGCCGAGCAGCAGTAGCGCGACGAGGCGCAGGCCTTTAAGGCACAGCGAAAGACGGCCGATCAGCGGCCGCGGCGGGGCGGTAAAGGAAGTGTCGGGCATATCGCGGGCACAAGTTAGCGACTTGCAGATGCATGAACAAGTCCGCGACATGAAAATCGGCGTCCCAGTACGGTGCGCCGCCGACCGTTGCGCCAAGCCGGAGATATGCCTTGAGCAGCGGCGGACGCGTGAAGTGCGCTTTCGCCGCGCTCGCCGGCGGCAGTGGACGGCGCGGGCGCACGCATGCGTTGGCGTCGGAGCGTTCGTCGCCGCGCAGGCCCGCGTACAGACTGTGGGCGCGGTCGCTGCCGTCGCGCGCGTCGATACTCGCGCAGCCGATCAGGTGCGCATAGCCGCCTTCACGCACAAAGGCGCCCACGCCCGACCAGAGCGCGGCGATCACCGCGCCCTGGCGCGCGGCGGGTGCGACACAGGTGCGCCCGAGTTCGAGGAAACGGCCGGGGCGATCGAGCACGGCGCCCATTTCGAACTCGGACTCGGAGTAGAAGCCGCCCAGGCGTGCGGCCGTGGCGCCGTCGAGAAGCCGGGTACTGGCGAGCAGCTCGCCGCTGGCGCCGTCATGCACCAGCAGATGCTGGCAATGCCGATCGAACGCGTCGCTTTCCAGGCCGCCGGATTGCAGGGGGATGTCGGCGCCCATTTCCTCGACGAACACGCGGTAGCGCAGTCGCAGGCTGGCCTCGATATCGGCTGTCGAACGGGCAAGACGAACCTGTGGTGTGCGCGCCGTCTGGGGGAGGCGCAATGCGCGTACAGCAACTGCCATGGCATGACCTTTCGCCGGTAGATGTCATGCGCAGGCTAGGCAGGCCAAATTGAGGAACGATGATGTTTCGGTGACCGCGCGATGACAGCGCGGTCATCGGGCGTCTTTGCCTATTCCTGCGGCAGCGGCGGAATGTTCTCGTAGACCGGGCGAAAGCGGTTGACGATGGTGCAGAACAGCCGCGCGGTCTGTTCGGTGTCGTAGCGCGCCGAGTGAGCGGCGTCGTTGTCCCAGCTCATGCCGGCGGCCGTGGCGGCGCGCCGGAGTACGGTCTGTCCGAGTGCCACGCCGGCCAGGGTGGCCGTGTCGAAACAGGAAAAGGGGTGGAAGGGGCTGCGCTTGATGCCGGTACGGGCAATCGCGGCGTTCAAGAAACCGAGATCGAAATGCGCGTTGTGGCCCACCAGGACGGCGCGCTTGCAGCCGGTTTCCTTGAGCATGGCGCGTACGACCTTGAATACGCGGGCGAGGGCCTCGCGCTCCGGCAGCGCCGGGCGCAACGGATGGTGCGGGTCGATACCGTTGACTTCGAGCGAGGCCGGTTCGATGTTCGCGCCTTCGAAGGGTTCGACGTGGTACGACACCGATTCACGCAGCTCGAGATCGCCTTCGGCATCGAAGTCGACCGTGACGGCCGCGATTTCGAGCAATGCGTCGGTCGCGTTGTTGAAACCGCCGGTCTCCACGTCGATGACGACGGGCAGAAAGCCTCGGAAGCGCTGAGCGATAGCGGGCAGGCCGGTTTCGGCCCCGTCGTTGGGGTGTTCGAGTTCTGTCATGGCGCGATACTAGCAGCCTGCCGAACAGGCGTGGCGGAGCGGCTATGCCTGCATACGCGCTGTCTGTCCTCGCGCGATGCGCCATCGATGACCCTGAGCAGCCCGAGACGGGGTCAGCCGCATGCCCGCCCATCGTGCTGCGCGGCAGGCCCGTGCGTATAATGCCCGGCTGTTTCAGCCATTCATCTCGCAACCGTTAAAAATCGAAGCCTATGAGCGACGTCAACAAAGTGGTGCTGGCCTATTCGGGCGGCCTGGATACTTCGGTCATCCTCAAGTGGCTGCAGGACACCTATAACTGCGAGGTGGTCACGTTCACCGCCGATATCGGCCAGGGCGAAGAACTCGACGAAGTCCGGCCCAAGGCCGAGGCGCTCGGCGTGAAGGAAGTCTTCATCGACGATCTGCGCGAGGAGTTCGTGCAGGATTTCGTCTACCCGATGTTTCGCGCGAACGCGATCTACGAGGGCGAGTATCTGCTCGGTACCTCGATCGCGCGTCCGCTGATCTCCAAGCGCTTGGTCGAGATCGCCCAGGAAACCGGCGCCGACGCGATCGCGCACGGGGCCACGGGCAAGGGCAACGACCAGGTGCGCTTCGAGCTGTCCGCCTATGCGCTGATGCCGGGCATCCAGGTGATCGCCCCGTGGCGCGAATGGGATCTGAACTCGCGCGAGAAGCTGCTCGCCTATGCCGAGGAAAACGGCATCGATATCCGCAAGAAGGCCGACGGCGGCTCGCCGTATTCCACCGACGCCAACGCGCTGCACATCTCTTATGAAGGCGGTGTGCTGGAAGACCCGTGGACACCGGCCGAAGAGGCGATGTGGGAATGGAGCGTGGCCCCGGAAGCCGCGCCGGACGCGCCGCAGGAAATCGACCTCACCTTTGAGAAAGGCGATATCGTGGCGATCGACGGCAACCCGATGACGCCGTATCAGGTGCTGGCGAAGCTCAACGAACTGGCCGGGGCTCACGGCATCGGCCGGATCGATATCGTCGAAAACCGCTATGTGGGCATGAAGTCGCGTGGCTGCTATGAAACACCCGGCGGCACGGTGATGCTGCGCGCGCATCGGGCCATCGAGTCCATCACGCTCGATCGCGAGGCCGCGCACCTGAAAGACGAGCTCATGCCGCGCTACGCCAAGCTCATCTACAACGGCTACTGGTTCTCGCCCGAGCGCGAGATGCTGCAGGCCGCGATCGACCGCTCGCAGACGCATGTCAACGGCACCGTGCGCGTGAAGCTCTACAAGGGCAGCGTGAGCGTGGTCGGCCGGGCCTCGGAGAAGGACAGCCTGTTCGACGAGGCGATCGCGACCTTCGAGGACGATCGCGGGGCCTACGACCAGAAGGACGCGGCCGGCTTCATTCGCCTGAACGCGCTGCGTCTGCGGTTGGGGCACCGGCAGCGCTAACGGCCGATCGCAGACGGTTGTGCCGCAAAAGCGCGTGTCCTGACCCGGGCACGCGCTTTTTTTATGCCTGAAAGACTGTCGCAACGCGTTGAGCGGGCATAGAATATCGCGCCCTAAACACGCTTGCGCGCGGCTTTCGCCTCTGCCAGCGTCACACGCTGGAGGTGCAGCCCATGGGTCAGGTCGTCATATCGCTGGCTGCGATGTTCGCAAGCCTCACGCTGTTCATCGCGGGCACCGCGCTGCTGACGACCGTCGTCGCCGTGGAACTGGCCTCGGACGGCCTGACCACGACCCAGGTTGGTCTCATTCTGGGCTGTCACAGCGTCGGTTTCGTGTTCGGCTCGCTGTTCGCGACGCGCGTGGTGCGGCGGGTCGGCCAGATTCGCTCATTCGCTGCCTTTGCCGCGGTGGCCTGCGCGGCCTCGCTGATCCACCCCATGCTTTTCGACGGCGGTCTCTGGGCGGTGCTGCGCGTGCTCGTGGGCTTCTGCGCGGCTGGATTGATCATGGTTCTCGAGAGCTGGATATCGGGCCGGGCCACGCCCGCGATTCGTGGCGCATTGCTGGGGGTCTACCAGGTGGTTTTCTTCTTCGCCGCGGCGCTCGGTCAGTATCTGGTCGCGCTGGGTGATACCGACGACTATCCGATCTACAGCGTGGTGGCGATGCTGATCGTCCTGTCGCTGGTGCCACTCGCGCTGACGCGCTCCGAGGCGCCGGCGCCCGGTGCCGCACAGCGGCTGCGGTTTCGCCAGATTTATGCACTCTCGCCCAGTGGTCTGTTTGGCGGGATCGCCGGCGGGGCGCTCGTGGCGGGGTTCAGCAGTCTCGCGCCCGTCTACGCCAGTGAAATTGGCATGAGTCTCGGCGAAGTCTCGCGCTACATGGCCTTCGCGGTGCTGGCCACCATGGCGGTGCAGTGGCCGGTGGGCCGGTTATCCGATCACTTCGACCGTCGTCTGACGATCGCGGTGATCAGCACAGTGGCCACACTCGCCGCCGTGGCCGCGGCCTGGGGCGGTGCGCTGGATGTGCGCATACTGTATGTCGCCACGGCGCCGTTGTTCGGGCTGGCTGCCTGCCTGTATCCGATCAGCCTGGCGATGATCAACGATTACATGGAAACCGGCGACCCCATCGCCGCGAGCGCGGGCCTGTTGCTGGCCTACGGCCTGGGAACCTGTATCGGCCCGGTGGCCGGCGCCTATGCCATGGAACTGCTCGGCCCGGCGGGTCTGTTCGTGTTCCTTGCGGCCGTGTTCGGTTGCTATTCGCTCTACGTGTTCTGGCGGGGCTTCACCACGCCGGCCGTACCCGTGGAAGAACAGGGCCGCTACGTCACGATCGTGGCGGCGAACACCAGCCCCGCCATCCTGGAACTCGATCCGCGCCACGACGTTTATATCGAGACCCCGCATTTTCTCGACGAGTCGGTCGCTGCCGGTACCCGAACGGCCGATGCCGGGGCGGTGACGCCGCCCGCCGAGCGGGCGCCGGCAACGTCGTCTTCGGACGACGCGAGCGCCGGCGGGCCGGGCATTTCGGGATCGTGAAAGCGCCTTTTTCTCCCTCGGGCTTTAGCGTAGGCTTGCGGGTTCCAAGAAATGGACATGGATGATTTCAATGAAACGATATGTTGCTCTTTTGGCGTGCCTGTTCGCGCTCACGGCATGCGGTAACCAGTCTGATTCCGGCGATGCCTCGAGCGATGCGTCGGCCTCGAACGGCAGCGACAGCAGCGCCCAGGCCGACGCCCAGGCCGGCAGTGGTGACAAGAGCGGCGATTTCGACAGCCCGGAAGCGCGTCGCAGCTATGCGCTGGGCATGGATATCGGCAATTCGCTGAAGGAGCTGCCGGTCGACATCGACGTCGATTCGCTGGCCGAGGGCGTGCGTGACACCGTCAACGGCGACGAAACGCGGCTTAGCCAGAAGGAACTCGACGGCGTGATGCAGGGCTTCGTGCAGGACATGGAAGCGGCCCAGCAAAAGAAGGTCGACGAGCAGGCGCAGACCAATCTCGACAAGGGCAAGCAGTTTCTTGAAGAGAACAAGGGCAAGGACGGCGTCGAAACCACCGATAGCGGTCTGCAGTACAAGGTCGTCGAGGAAGGGGACGGGCCGAGCCCGGATGCCGATGACAGCGTGACCGTGCATTACACCGGCAAGCTTATCGACGGCACCGTCTTCGACAGCTCGCGCAAGCGTGGCGAGCCGGTCACCTTCCCGGTCGATGCCGTGATCCCCGGCTGGACGGAAGCGCTGCAGCTGATGAAGCAGGGCGCCAAGTACGAGCTCTATATTCCGGCCGATCTCGCCTACGGCGAGCGTGGTGCCGGCGCCCAGATCGGCCCGAACGAAACGCTGATCTTCGACGTCGAGCTCATCAGCGTCGACAAGAGCGACGGCGCCAGCGGCGACGACGCCGCGTCGCAGGGCGAGCAGGGCGGTAACGCCAGCGAATAGCGCCGCTGGATGATCGGCCCCGGTCGATCATCGCAATGACTGAGGCCGCCGGCGTTCGCGCCGGCGGCCTTTTTCGTGCGGGCTGCATGATGCGCGGCCCTCAGTAGACCGTGCCGCCTTCCGACTCTTGGCTGCATTCGGCAAGCCCGGCATCGCCCGCACAGCGGATTTTCTTGAGCAGGCGCTGCATGCGGTGGCTGTACCACTCTTCGCGCCAGAGTTGCTCGCGTACGCGGCGAAACATCGCGCGGTACTGGGTGGTCTGCTGTTCGCTGACGGCGACCCACAGGTCATCGTCTAACGCGTTTTCGGCCTTTCGGGCACGTGCCAGCGTGGTGTCGAACAGCGTATCGAAGACCCAGGCACGCGAACGTGCGCCGAAGTCGGCATCGAATCGATCGCGATGGATGACGATCTGGCCCGAGAGCATGGCGAGCACGAAGTTGGCCATGCCGCCATCGGGCGTCACGCCCTGGCCGAGTTCGAGCGGCGCATAAGCGATGGCCGGCGCATAGGTCAGATCCGCGCTGCCGTTGTTGAACAGCGGCCCCAGCGAGGCAATGCTTGCGGGCACGGGCGAGGCCCCGGCTTCTTCGGTGATCAGACGCGATGCGCGGTCGTACTCGAGAATCGCGATACGTTTGCCGGCCAGCTTGTCGAGGCTGGCGAGGTGCGCGCGGTCGCGCGCGAACAGAAACACCTTGCCCAGCGGTACGACGCCGGCGACTTCGTAGCCGTTCGCGCGCATCAGCGGCGCCGCCTTCGGACCCGACATTGCACCGATCGCCTTGCGCAGATCCGCGTAGCGTTGCAGGCCGCCCGCCATGTCGAGGCTGCCGGCGAACTTCACGAACTGACGGGTGCGCACGCCCGACAGCACGGCCATGTCGCACTTGCCGGCCTTCAGGTCGTTGGCCGCGACGGCTTCGTCCGTGTAGGCGCGGATGTCGAGATCGTAGCCCCATTCGCGTGCCTGAACGGCGTAATCGCGGAACAGGTCGTAGACGAAACCATCGGCGCCGACCGGGTCGAAAACGCAGGCCTGGCGGGTGTCGTCGGAAGCGGCCGGCGCGGTGGTCGCGGCCAGGGCGATCAGCAGCGCGAGGCCGGAACGGATCAGGTGTTTCATGACGGCGAGTACCATTCCCCAATGTGAACAGTTGTACACATTAGGGCCGCCTCGTCATCAAGTCAACACTTGTTCACATCGCTACCGAAACGCCGGCTCCTATGCTTCGCGATACCGTTTCGATCGTCGCCGAAAGTGCTCAGGCGCGGCCTCGGCCGATGGCCGGGGCGGGCGTTACATGACGGCTTCGATACCCAGCTGGTCGAAGCCCTTGGCCGCATAGTTGTCGCGGAACATGTCGCGCAGCATTTCCGCCTGTTTGTCGTAGGCGGCCTTGTCGTCCCAGGTGTTGCGCGGGTTGAGAATCTCGCTCGGGACACCGGGGCAGCGGGTGGGCATGGCGAGGTTGAAGATCGGATGGTTTTCGTACTCGACCTTGCCCGGGTCCAGATCACCGGCCAGCGCGGCGTTGAGCAACGCGCGCGTGTGCTTGATCGAGATGCGCTTGCCGACACCGTGCGGCCCGCCCGACCAGCCGGTGTTGAGCAGGATGCAGCGCGCCTGGTGCGTTTTCATCTTCTCGGCCAGGATTTCGGCGTAGACCGAAGGCTTCTGCGCCATGAACGGTGCGCCGAAGCAGGCAGAGAACGCGGCCTTCGGCTCGGTCACGCCGACTTCGGTGCCGGCGAGCTTCGCGGTAAAGCCGGACACGAAGTGATACATCACGTCCTTGGTGTCCAGCAGCGAGACCGGCGGCAGCACGCCGAAGGCATCGGCGGTGAGCAGCACGATGGTTTCCGGATGCGGTCCGCAGGCGCCGTCGGCCACGTTGGGGTTCGCCGACAACGGATAGGACAGGCGCGTGTTTTCGGTAATCGATCCGTCGGTCAGATCGAGATCCTGCGGATCGGTTTCGGCCATGGCCTTGCCGGGCAGCGGCGGCACGTTCTCGATCACGCAGCCCGGGGTGGACAGGGCCGCTGCGATCACCGGCTCGGCCTCCTTGTCCAGATCGATGAGCTTGGCATAGCAGCCGCCCTCGAAATTGGAGACGCCGTCGGTGGTCCAGGCGTGCTCGTCGTCGCCGATCAGTTCGCGGGCGGGATCGGCCGACAGGGTCGTCTTGCCGGTACCGGACAGGCCGAACAGGATGGCGCCATCACCGCGCGCGCCGACGTTTGCCGAGCAGTGCATGGGCATCTCGCCCATTTCCGGCAGCATGTAGTTCATCACCGTGAACATGGTCTTCTTGACCACGCCGCAATAGTCCGCGCGGCCGAGAACCAGGCCGATGCGGTTGCGCATGTCGACGATGACCGCGCGGCCGGATTTGGTGCCGTCGCGTTCCGGGTCGCAGTGGAAACTGGGGACGTTGAGCAGCGTCCAGCGTTTGTCGTCCGGGTTCGCGACGTCCACGCCGTCGGCGAACATGTTGGTCGCGAACAGGGCATGGGTGGCGAATTCGCCCACGAATCGATACGGCACGGCATAGGACGGATCCCAGCCGCAGTAGACGTCCTGTACGTAGAGATGGCGACCGCGTTCGTTCAGGTGCTGTGCGACGCGCTCGAGCAGCGGGCCGAAATGGGCCGGATCGAACTGCTGGAAGTCGGACTTCCACCAGACCTTGTCCTGTACTTCCGGCCAGGCCACGGCGAAGGTGTCCTGGACGGGGCGGCCGGTGCAGCTCGGGTCCGAGTAGTAGACCAGTGGCCCTTCGAGACCGAGCGCGGTTTCATAGGCCTTGGGTTCGTCGTCCGGCCCGTCGGCCCGGATACGGCCGCGGTCGTTGGCGAGCGCTTCGCGGAAGAGATCGTCCTTGCTGAGATTATGGCGATACTCGAGGCCGTCCAGGCCCAGTGTCGTATTCAACTCGGCATTCAAACTCATGTGCACTCGTCCTGGACTGGCGGGCCTGCCGGGCCGGCAAAAACGCGCAGATTACCGATAAGGCCATACCGTGGCAACATACGGGCGCGCGCGAGACCGGCAGGCGCCGTGCTAGCCGCCGTTGCTGTCTGACGAGCGCGGCGTCAATCCGCTGTTCTGCTGCGGATCGACATCATCCTCTTCGAACGTGTTGGGAACACGAACTATCAAAGCGCCATTGCGCTTCGAGCGGATGGTGCCGGCCGCGCTCTGGGCACGGTAGTGGTAGAGATGGAAGTCCAGCGGCTCGTCGCTGTCGCTCATCAGCTGCAGATTGGCGTTGACCAGGAGCGTGGAATAGAAGCGCGCATCGCCGGACTGCAGCCAGATATAGCTGTCGGCCGGTTGCGGCGGGTCCACATAGCCGGCGTCGCTGGTATCGCTGCCAAAGGTCAGGGTCAGCCCCTCGTCGCCGAGTTGCGCGTCGGTGATCCGGTCGATCTTGAGCCGGGGCGGCGGGAACAGTGTTTCCGGATTCATCAGCAGCTGGTTGCCTTCCAGCTTCACGCCCGTCCGGTCGAAGGGGGTCAAAGCCGCCAGCGACAGTTGTGCCGTGTCGATCAGGCCTTTTACCGGCATTCCGAACTGGCTGACAGAGTCGGGCGTATAGACGAGCCAGTTGTCCTCGGCGACCTTGATCGGGCCACTAAGCGTGGTGGGCAATCCGCCGACCGGCGGGATGAAACGGAACAGCCGCGCGCCGACGGTGACTTCCAGCGTGTCCTTGCGGGTGTGGTTCTCGACCGACGACAGGGCGCGCGGTTCGTAGGTGAGTACGTAGTTGTTGAACAGCGCGTCCAGATCCTGGGGCCGGATGAGCACCTCGCCCGACAGGATATGGATAACGTACTGCTCCGGATCGTCGAAATCGACCGGTTCGCCGGGGTCGACCGGCTCCAGTGCCGCCTTGAGATGCTTGACGTGGTAGCCGACCTCGTCGTCGAGATAGAAATCGACATTGCGGGCCTCGAGCGCGACCGAGCTCACGCCGGAATTGCTGGGCCGGGCGGCGCCGATATCGCTGGCCAGACCGGACGGGACCCGGCGCTGACCCCAGACCTTCTCGAGCGCCTGGTACTGCTGTCGCTGCTCGCGCACGATCGAGGGCACGATGCGATCGTCCGGGTCGAGCCGGTTGTCCGGCCCGCCGGTGCTCGGCGGGCCGCCGTCGGTTTCCGCAGATTCCTCGTTATCCGAGGCTTCGTCGTCGTCTTGTTCGTCGGCCTGCGATTCATCTTCGGCCTCGGTCGACCCGGTGGCCTCGGCGGTTTCGCTGGCCGCGGAAGAAGGCCCTTCGGTTTGACGCATCTGGCCCTGGGCGAGCGCCGGGTTGGCGGTTGCCGCGAGCAGGCCGAAAAGCAGTACGGCGAGTGCGCAGGCCGGTCCGCCTTTGCCCGCCCTGTTGCGATCGACGGTCGCGCCCGACAGGCGCATGAAATCAGGACGCATCGTCGTCATCCTTCGGCTGGGCAGGCGGCAGGTAGTCCGCCGGCTGGTAGGGGCCCAGATAGGCCACCAGTTCGCCGGCCGGGGTGGCATCGAACAGGCCGGCCAGAATCTGTTCGCGATAGCTGTAGAGCGAGGCGTCGAGCTTGCCGCCGTCCTGGGCGACCATCTGCAGGCGCGCGTCGGTGATCACCGCGCGAAACGTCTTGATGTCGCCGCCCTGGATCATGACGTAGCTGTCGGAATCCACGATCGTGGGTGGGAACTCGGGGTTGAAGTCGCTGGAGAACGTCAGATGCACGCCGGCTTCGTCGATCGACATGTTCGAGACGTTCACGTCCTGCGCGGGCGGCGGCAGCGAATGATTGAGATCGAGCACCACGTTGTTGCCGGAGAATTCGGCGCCCTGTGTCTCGATATCGAGCAGGCTCGACAGTTGCAGCCGGATGCTCTCGAGCAGCCCCTTGGCTTCGATCTTGGCGACCTCGATCTTGCTCGGCTCGTACACGAACAGATGGCCCTGTTCGACGCGTACGCTGCCCTCCATGTGAAAAGGCAGCCACAGGCCGGGCACCTTGGCGGTTTCGCCTTCGACGATCAGTTTGCCGGGCACGGTCTTCACGCGCGTGTTGCGCAGCTGGGTGCCGGAATAATCGGTGAGATACTGGTTGAACAGCGCCGCCAGGGCCTTCGGCGGCATGGTCACCGAGCCATTGAGCGGATGGAACACGAAAGAGCCGGGATCGTCGAGGATGACCGGCTGCGAAGCGTCCTTGGGTACGAGCAGGGCCGACAGGTGCTCGGTATCGAAGGCGATATCGCCGGCGATACGGAAATAGGTGTTGTGAATAAACAGGCCGACGGCCGCGCGGCCCGAATCGCGCAGCGTGGGCTCGCGTTCACGGGGGTTGAACTCGCCGGCGTAGTTTTCGTGGGCCTGCGTGAGTTCGTCGAGCGCCGCGAGCTGGGCCTGTTTCTCGGCGATCATCGGCGGGGGCGAGTCGTCGACGCTTTGCGCGAGCCGCATCGCGACCAACGCCACGATGAGCAGCAGCATAATGCCGCCACCCGTGAACAGGGCCTTTTTCTTTTTTGCCATCGACGTCCTCCGCGCACGTCGTCAGTTCAGCGCATCCTCCCGTAACGCCGCATAAATGACAACAGGTCTTTTTAGATTTGGCGTCGCGATGCTCAGGGCGCGTTCGACGCCAGAACGGCGAGTGAATCCGTCACGTGATCGGGCGCGCTGTCGGCGATCGGTTCGCCGTGGTTGTAGCCGTAAGTCACCGCCAGTGTTCTGAATCCGGCGGCCTTGCCGGCCTGCACGTCATGGCGCGAGTCGCCCACCATCAATGCGCGCGCCGGAACGATGCCGGTGTGTTCGGCCGCATGCAGCAGCGGTGCCGGGTGTGGCTTCTTTTCGCGAAGACTGTCGCCGCCGAGCATGAGCGCAAAGAAGGGCCCGAGCTCGAAGCGTTCCAGGATCGCCGGCAGAAACGCCGACGGCTTGTTGGTCACCAGTACACAGGCGATGTGGCGTGCCTGCATGGCCTCGAGGCACTCGCGCACGCCGTCGTAAAGTAGCGTGCGGTCGCAGGGTGCGGCCGCGTAGTGGATGAGAAAGCGCGCGTGTGCGGCGTCGACCTCGGCCTTGTCCAGCGCATCGCCCGCCACATCACGGGCGTCGGCAAGCGCGCGCTCGACCAGCTTGTGCGAGCCATTGCCCACCCAGCGGCGTACCTTGTCCACGCCGGCGGGCGGCAGGTTGCGGTCGCCGAGCGTGGCGTCGACCGCAGTGGCCAGATCCGGCGCCGAATCGATCAGCGTGCCGTCGAGGTCGAACACCACGAGGGCGATATCGGTAAGAGCCGGATGCATGGCCTGTCCTTTTTCTTGTGAGGGGCTGCGCCTTGCCGTTTCGCTCAGGCAATCGTCCATTCAGCCGGCGCGAGCTGCGGCGACGACAGTGCCAGATGCATGCCCGGATGCACCGGGCCCACGCCCTCGGGCGTGCCGGTGAAGATGAGGTCGCCGGGCAGCAGCTGCCAGTGGTGGCTGAGCATGGCGATGAGATCGGCCACGCCGACCAGCATGTGGGCGGTATGGCCGCGCTGGCGGGTTTCACCGTCGACGGTGAGCTCGAAATGCAGATCGGCCAGGTCGATATCGTCGGTCAGCGCAACGAGCGGGCCGAGCGGCGCGCTGTGATCGAACGCCTTGGCCTTTTCCCACGGCTCGCCGGTGTTTTTCAGATCGGTCTGGACGTCGCGCAGGGTCAGATCCAGGCCAAGGCCGATACCGGCGATATGCTCGCGCGCCCGTTCGGGGGCGATATCGCGGCCGCCACTGCCGATCTCGATTACCAGCTCGGTCTCGTAATGGATCGCGCCGACATCGTCGGCTAGGGTGATGGCTTCGCCTGGGGCGACCAGCGCGCTGGCCGGCTTCATGAAGACCACCGATTCCTGCCCGCTGAGCGTGTTGCCGAGTTCTTCGATGTGCTTGGCGTAGTTGCGGCCGATGCAGAAGATGCGCGGCGTGTTGCGCGCGGCGAAGGCGTCGGCGGGACGGGCGGTATGGGTGGCCATCAGGCGGATTCCTCGGTGAGATTCTTGTGCCGATACTCGCACAGGTCGACGATGATGCAGTCGTCGCACAATGGCTTGCGGGCACGGCACGTGTAGCGTCCGTGCAGGATCAGCCAGTGGTGCGCGTCGAGCAGGAATTCCTTGGGCACCAGCCGCATGAGCCGGTCCTCGACCGCGCGCACGGTCTTGCCTGGCGCGATGCCGGTGCGGTTCGACACCCGATAGATATGCGTGTCCACCGCCATGGCCGGCTTGCCGAAGGCGGTGTTGAGGACCACGTTCGCCGTCTTGCGACCCACGCCGGGCAGGGCGACCAGTGCTTCGCGCGTGTCCGGCACATGGCCCTCGTGTTCGTCGACCAGTGCGCGGCAGGTCTTCATGATGTTCGCGGCCTTGCTGTTGTAGAGGCCGATCGTCTTCACATACGACTTCAGGCCATCCTCGCCGAGATCGAGAATCGCATGCGGCGTATTCGCCACCGGAAAGAGCTTGGCGGTGGCCTTGTTCACGCCGACGTCGGTCGCCTGGGCGGACAGGATCACCGCGACCAGAAGCTCGAACGAGGAGTCGTATTGCAGCTCGGTTTTCGGGCTGGGGTTTGCATCGCGCAGACGCGTGAAGATTTCGGTTCGCTTGGCCTTGTTCATGAACGTGGGGACATCGGTCAGTCGCGCTGTTCGCGTTTTGCCTTGGCCCGGGCGATGGCATCGGCAATGGTCGATTTCTTGGCTTCGGCACCAGCCGCGGCGTCCTCGCGGGCATCGACGGTGGCGTCGTGGCGGTTCGTGCGGCGTCGGCGCGTTGTCTGGCGGTTCAATCTTTTTTGCCGGGCCTCGAACAGCTCGCGTGCCCGTGCGGCGCGTTCGGCGTCGACGTCGCGCTCGGGCGGCCATAGCGGCTGCCCGCTCTCGGCATCCGATTCGGGCATGTCGATACAGTCGACCGGGCAGGCCGGCACGCACAGCTCGCAGCCGGTGCAGTCGTACTCGATCACCGTATGCATCTGCTTGGCTGCGCCGATGATCGCGTCGGTCGGGCAGACCTGAATACAGCGGGTGCAGCCAATGCATTCGTCTTCACGAATGAAGGCGACCTTCGCCACGCTGGCGTCGCCGCATTCCGGATCGATGGGCTTGATCGACGCGCCTGTGAGCCTGGCCAGCCGCTCGACCGTGGCGTCGCCGCCGGGCGGGCAGCGGTTGATATCCGTCTCGCCCGCGGCGATCCCTTCGGCATAGGGCCGACAGCCGTCATAGCCGCAGCGCCGACACTGCGTCTGCGGCAGGAGGGCGTCGATGGCGTCGACAGACGGCGCGCTCATGGGGCTATTTGATCTTGTCGCCGGGCTGGGCGCCGTCGTCGGGCGACAGGATATGCGGCGAGTCACCGGCGGCAAGCACCATGCCCTCGGACAGGCCGAAGCGCATCTTGCGCGGGGCAAGGTTGGCGACCATGACGGTCAGCCGGCCTTCCAGCGTCTCGGGGGCGTAGGCGGACTTGATGCCGGCAAAGACTTGTTTGGTGCCCAGTGCGCCCACGTCGAGCGTGAGTTTGAGCAGCTTGTCTGCACCTTCCACGTGCTCGGCGGCCGCGATACGTGCCACCCGGAGGTCGACCTTGGCGAAATCGCCGATTTCGATCGTGTCGCTGTCCTTCGCTGCAGCCGGCTGCGCCTTCGCCTCTTTCTTCGGCGCTTCGGCCTCGGCCTGCGGCGCGGCCTTGGCCGCCAGGTCTTCCTGGCTGGCTTCGATCATCTTGTCGATCGCCGGCTGCTCGACACGGCGCAGCAGCGGTTTGAACTTGGCGATTTCGTGGCCGGTCAGCGGCGTGGCCAGATCGGTCCAGGTCAGATCGCCGACCTGCAGGAACGCTTCGGCGCGTGCGGCCGTCTCCGGCAGCACCGGCTTGAGATAGATAGTGAGCTGGACGAACAGGTTGAGCGCGGTCGTGCAGATCTGCTGCAGCTCGTCCTCGCGGCCGTCTTCCTTGGCCAGCTGCCAGGGTGCGCGCTCGGCGACATAGGCGTTGGCCTCGTCGGCCAGCGCCATGATCTGGCGTACGGCCTGGGCAAAGCGGCGCTGCTCGTAGTGTTCGGCGATTTCGTCGGCAGCGGCGGCGAAACGCTCGAACAGCTCGGGCTTGTCCAGCGTATCCGCCAGCTGGCCGTCGAAACGCTTGGTGATGAAGTTCGCGCAGCGGCTGGCGATGTTGACGTACTTGCCCACCAGGTCCGAATTGATCCGGGCCATGAAGTCGTCGAGGTTCAGGTCGAGATCCTCGACCTTGCCCGACAGCTTGGCGGTGAAGTAGTAGCGCAGGAATTCCGCCGGCAGATGTTTCAGCCAGGTGCGCGCCTTGATGAAGGTGCCGCGTGACTTGGACATCTTCTCGCCGTTGACGGTGAGAAAGCCGTGCGCATGGATCGCCGTGGGCGTGCGATAGCCGGCGCCTTCGAGCATGGCCGGCCAGAACAGGGCATGGAAATAGACGATGTCCTTGCCGATGAAGTGGTACAGCTCGGCGTCGGAATCGGCCTTCCAGAAATGGTCGAAGTCGAGAGCCTTGCCCTCGGCCTGGCGTCGCTTGCACAGGTTGGCAAAGCTCGCCATATAGCCGATCGGTGCATCCAGCCAGACGTAGAAATACTTGTCTTCGGTGCCGGGGATCTTGAAGCCGAAATAGGGCGCGTCGCGGGAGATGTCCCAGTCCTTGAGTCCGGCCTCGAACCATTCGTCGAGCTTGCGGGTCACGGCTTCCTGCAGATGATCGCTGCGGGTCCAGTCGTGCAGGAATGCCTCGAAATCGGCGAGCTGGAAGAAATAGTGTTCGGAGTCGCGCTCGACGGGCGTGGCGCCGGAGAGCACCGAGACCGGATTGATCAGTTCCGTCGGCTGGTAGGTCGCGCCGCAGACTTCGCAGGCATCGCCATACTGCTCTGCCGCGCCGCATTTCGGGCATTCGCCGCGGATGAAGCGATCCGGCAGGAACATCTGTTTTTCTTCGTCGTAGGCCTGCGAGATGGTACGCCGGGCGATATGGCCGGCCTTTTCCAGGCGCGTGTAGATCTCGGCGGCCAGCTCGCGGTTTTCGTCCGAATGGGTCGAGTGGTAGTTGTCGAAGCCGATCAGGAAGTCGTCGAAATCCTGCTTGTGCTCGGCGCCGACGTCGGCAATGAGCTGCTCGGGTTCGATGCCCATGTCGCGCGCCTTGAGCATGATCGGCGTGCCGTGCGCGTCGTCCGCGCAGACATAGATGCAGTTGTGGCCGCGCAGCTTCTGGAAGCGCACCCACACGTCGGTCTGGATGTACTCCACCAGATGGCCGAGATGGATCGACCCGTTGGCGTAGGGCAGGGCGGAGGTGACAAGAATATCGCGCGCCATGGCTAGGTTTTCCCGAGCGTGTTCGTGGCTTTTGAAAGCCGGCCAGTATGCCATACGCACCCCGGTGGCCCGCTTGTACTTGCTATCATCGCCACCGTTTCAATTTGCGCAGACAATCACCGGGTGCACGCCATGAGCGATTCCCTGAAAAAGACCGTCGAGACCGAACTCGGCCGCTTCAACGAACCCTATCTCGATACCGATCTGATGAGCGCACGCGCGGTCCGGTCGCTGGAGGTGACCGGCGAGCGCGTCACGCTCGAACTGGATCTCGGCTTTCCCTGCGGAAACTACGGCCAGAAGCTCGCCGAACAGGTCCGCGCCATGCTCGAAGCTGTCGACGGCATCGAGCGCGCCGACGTGACGGTGGGTTTCTCGGTCGCCGCCCGTGCGGTCCAGCCCTCGCTCAAGCGGGTCGAGGGCGTACGCAACATCATCGCCGTGGCCTCGGCCAAGGGCGGGGTCGGCAAGTCCACAGTCGCTGCCAATCTGGCGCTCGCGCTCAAGGCCGACGGCGCGTCGGTGGGCTTGCTGGACGCCGATATCTACGGCCCGAGCCAGCCGCGCCTGATGGGTATCGAGGGCCGCGCCCAGGCCAAGGACGGCAAGACACTGATCCCGATGGAAGCCCACGGCATGCAGACCATGTCGATCGGCTACCTCATCGACAAGGAGTCCCCGGCGATCCTGCGCGGGCCGATGGTGACCTCCGCGCTGCAGCAGATGCTGTTCCAGACCGCCTGGGACGACCTGGATTATCTGATCATCGACCTGCCGCCGGGCACCGGCGATATCCAGCTCACGCTGTCGCAGAAGGTGCCGGTCTCCGGCGCGGTGGTGGTGACCACGCCGCAGGATCTGGCCCTGCTCGACGCGCGCAAGGGCGTGGAGATGTTCAAGAAGGTCAACGTGCCGGTGCTGGGCATCGTGGAGAACATGAGCACGCATATCTGCTCGAGCTGTGGCCACGAGGAGGCCATCTTCGGTGCCCACGGCGGACGCGAACTGGCCGAACAATACGGTGTGGATCTGCTGGGCGAGCTGCCGCTGGATATCTCGATTCGCGAGAACGCGGATGCGGGCCACCCGAGCGTGGTCGCCGAGCCCGACGGCAATATCGCCAGCGCCTATTTCGACATGTCGCGCAAGACCGCCGCGCGGCTGGCGCGCCAGAAGAAGGACTACGCCAGCAAGTTCCCGAACATCAAGGTCGAGAACAGCTGATCCGGCCGCTCAGCGCGGTCGCAGCGCCTGGAATGCGGCGCGCACATGCTGCGTGAGCGCCTTGCCGGCTTCGGCGCACTGGGCGCCGACCACGAGCGCGACATGCGTGTCGGGCAGTGCCGGCATCTTCGGTTCGTCGATGAGCTCCAGCAGCGGTGAGCCGGCAAGCGATCGCGGCAGCGGCGCCACCGCGAGATCGGCCTGTACCGCCGCGCGTTGTCCCGCGCTGTGTTCGCTGCTGTACGCAACGCGATAGGTACGCCCGGCACGATCGAGCGCATCGACCGCGCTGGCGCGCCACGCGCAGCCATGATCCGCCAACGCCACGGGTAACGGTTCGCGCAGACGTGCCGTGCCGTCGGCGCGCCCGACCCAAACCAGGGGCTCGGTATGCACGATCTCGCCGCGCTCGCTCTGTACGTCGCGGTTGCCGGCGGTGATCAGGGCGAGGTCGATCTCGCCAGCATCGAGGCGCGCCAGAATGTCCCGGCTCGCGCCGGTCATCACGTCGACCTGGACCGCGGGATGCGAGCGTGCGAACTCCGCCAAAACCCTCGGCAGGATACGCGTGCCCACGTCGTCCGGTGTGCCGATGCGTACCGTGCCTTCCAGCGCCGGTGCAAGAAACGCGTTGACCGTCTCGGCGTTGAGCTGGAGAAGCTGGCGCGCGTAGCGCAGCAGCAGTTCGCCGTGCTCGGTGAGCTGCACGCGCCGCGCTTCGCGCACGAACAGGCTCTTGGCCAGCGTGGTCTCCAGTCGCTTGATCTGCATGCTCAGCGCCGATGGCGTGCGAAACACGGCTTTTGCCGCGTGGGTGAAGCTGCCGTACTCAGCGATGGCGACGAAGCTACGCAGCACATCGGTATCCAGCAGTGGCTGGGTGCTCGATGCCCGCGGTGCGGGGGCTTGGGTCATGAGCGTTTGTTAAGAAATATTGAACGTATAGTATAAATCTTTTCGATGGATTGAACAGTTGGGCAAGCGCAGGCTGATCCCGTGCCTCGAATAAACGGGGCACGCGATGTACCTCGGCGGCCTTCGACGGCACGCCATATGGAGAGCAGCCATGCGTGACTATTCCAGCCGATCCACACCGCCGACTGCGCAGCAGGTCGAACGGCAACATGCCGCGCTCGAGCGGCTGTACATGCCGGCCATGCCGCCGCTCTGGCTATTCGCGCTGATCGGGCGCGTCGTGCGGCGCTGGCGTGAACGCCGGGCGATCAAGGCGCTGTTGAAACGCGACGACCATATTCTGTGCGATCTGGGCCATAGCCGGGCCCGGCTGCGCCAACGCCTGCACGAGCCCGGGCCGCACGATGCCCGACGTCGCGACCATGCGGCACGCAGCGGCCCCTAGAATCGTTGCTGCCGGAATTCCCGGTCGCTGGATCGACATCATGGCGGCCCGGGCACGCGCCGGGCCGCCAGGCGCCCGTCTCAGGCGTTGCGGGCCTCGTTGCCGATATCGATCACGATCTTGCCGACCGCGGCACCCGCTTCCAGGTGCGAATGCGCAGCTGCGATGTCGTCGAGGGTGAAGCGGCGCTCGTCGAGCAGTGGCTTGAGCTGGTTCGTCGCGGCGAGCTGGCCGGCCTTGGTGAGAATTTCGCCGTGGTGCTGCGGGTGGATGCCGTGGAGCATGCTGGTGAGCATGAAGATCGTGTGCAGCGTCAGGCTCTTGGTGTGCATGGGCGTGAGATCGGCCTCGTACTGCGACACGATGGTCGCGACCTGGCCGTTGACCCGCGCGCCGGCGAACGAGGTGGCGATATCCGAACCGCCGGTCGCATCGAAGACCACGTCGAAACCGCGCCCGCCGGTCAGGCGTTCGACATAGTCTTCGACGCTTTCCTCGCGATAGTTGATGATGTCGTCGGCACCCATGCGCCGCGCGATATCGGCTTTCGCGGCCGACGATATCGTGGCCGCAACGCGCGCCCCCTGGGCCTTGGCCAGCTGGATGGCGATATGACCCACGCCGCCGGCGCCGCCGTGGATGAGCACATGATCGCCCGGCATCACGCGCGTTCGATCCACCATCGCTTCCCAGGCCGTGATCGTGACCAGCGGCAGGGCGGCGGTTTCGCGCCAGTCGAGCGCCTCCGGCTTGAAGGCCATGAAGGCGGCGTCGACCATGATGTATTCGCCGTAGGCACCGCCGCGTCCGCGCAGCCCGCCGGCGCAGCCATAGACCGCGTCGCCTTTCTTCAGCCGCGTGACGCCTTCACCGACCGCCTCCACGACGCCCGCCACGTCGCAGCCGAGCACGCCGGGCAGCTCGGGCGCGATGGGGGGACCGGCGGCGCGCAGCTTGGTATCGACCGGGTTCACGCTCGACGCGATCTGGCGCACCAGAACCTGGCCGGCGCCGGGGGAGGGTGTATCGATATCGGCGGCCTCGAAGACATCGGGTGTGCCGAATTCGCGGATGAGTTGAACCTTCATGGCTGGGCTCCTGGAAACGGTTGAAGCATTGCTGTGGCAACGATACGCCATCGCGTCGCATGGCTCAGCCCCGGCGTAGGCGCACAGCGGCTCGAGACGCTAAACTGCGCGCTTTGCCCGCCGCGCAGAGCCGACCCCGATGAGCATCAAGTCCGACAAGTGGATCCGCCGCATGGCCACCGACCACGGCATGATCGAGCCGTTCGAGCCCGGCCAGATCAAGGAAAACGAGAAAGGGCGCATCGTGTCCTACGGTGTGTCGAGCTACGGCTACGACGTGCGCTGCTCGCCGCATTTCAAGATTTTCACCAACATCAACACCGCGGTGGTGGACCCCAAGGCCTTCGACGAAAAGAGCTTTCAGGACTTCGAGGGCGAGACCTGCATCATTCCCCCCAACTCCTTCGCGCTCGCCTCGACGGTGGAATACTTTCGCATTCCGCGCAGCGTGCTCACGATCTGTCTGGGCAAGTCGACCTATGCGCGTTGCGGCATCATTGTGAACGTCACGCCGCTGGAGCCGGAATGGGAAGGCCACGTGACGCTGGAGTTCTCCAACACCACCACGCTGCCGGCCAAGATCTACGCCAACGAAGGCGTGGCGCAGATGCTGTTTCTGGAGTCGGACGAAATCTGCGAGACCTCGTACAAGGATCGCGGCGGCAAGTACCAGGGCCAGCGCGGGGTCACGCTGCCGCGTACCTAGAACCCGGATTCACCAGCGCGACAACGCCGGTTTGAGTGCGCGGCCCGGAATCGCCCGAACAAGGATCACGCCAGGGCGCGGGCCTGAAAGAAGGCATATGTTGGTTGCCCCCGGGCGGCTTTGCGTGCGACCGGTCTGTGTGTCGCGGGACGGCCTGGCGACACGACGCCATCCGCCAGGTCTGACGCGGGGCTACTGCGCAGTTCGCGCGCCCGGCCGGCCGAGGCTGGTCAGCGACATGCGGAATATGCCGTCGTCGCCTTTCTGGTGTTCGACGCGCACCGGAATCCAGTCGGCGTTGCGCGCCAGCCAGAAGCGCAGGTGGCGCTTGTCGTCGTCCACGCGTTCGACCAGCAGGGTGTCGTAACGCCCGGCCGGTGTGTCGATGGTGCCGCCGTTGCGGGCGCGCAGGGTGTAGGTCTTGGTTTCGTCTTCATCGACGAGGGTGAAATCTGCCGTGCCGAGGTTGTCGGGATCGGCGGCGGCCGCGACCCAGCGCCGCGCCGCGATCTGGATCGAAAGCGGATCGAGGCCCTGTTCGCCCAGCGCCATCGTTTCCTGTCGGCCGGCTTCGCTGCGGTACACGACCTGGCGTGTGTCCCAGTCGTAATCGAGCGTATAGCTGTCCTCGGCGTCGCCCTGCATGTGATGCGAGAAGCGGCTCGGGCGCAGCGCGTCGTCCTCGATACAGAACCGGCTCTCGTCGCTGACATCGCCGATGAACACCCGCACGAGCGCGTTCGGGTTGGCGCGCCCGGAATAGACATAGCAGTCGGCGGTCTGCGCACGGGCGAGGCTGAAGGTCGTCGTCCCCAGTCCGATCGAGCCGCGGTTGACCTTGAAATGGGCCGTGAACGGATCGGTGACCGCCGCGCCGGCGATGCTGCTGAACAGGACGCCGACCAGTAGAACCGCGCCCGCGAGCCCGTGGCGGGTTTCAGGTCGTGGCGATCGAGTCGTAGTCGTCATGCGGGCACTGCTCCTGTATCTGGCCATCGCGCCACACGACACCGTCGTAGAACCGCACCGTGCCGGCGATCAGCTCCGCAAGCGCCGCCGGGTAGAGCCGCTGCTCGACGTCGGCCATGAGCCGGTCGGCCAGCGTTTCGGGCGTGTCGTCGTGGGCGATCGCGATGCTGGCCTGACGAATCAGCGGCCCGTCGTCGAGATCCGGGGTCACGAAATGCACGCTGGCCCCGTGACGCGCATCGCCGTTCGACAGCGCTCGCTCATGGGTGTTCAGTCCCTTGTAGCGCGGTAGCAGCGAGGGATGGATATTCACCAGCTTGGACTCGAAACGCTGGACGAACGCTGAACTCAGGATGCGCATGTAGCCGGCCAGCACCACCCAGTCCGGCCGAGCGGCCGCGATACGCGCACCCAGGGCACGGTCGAAGTCGTCGCGGCGCTTGAACCCCTTGGGTTCGATGCAGACACAGTTCAGCCCCGCCAGGCGGGCGATCTGCATGCCCGGCGCATCGCTGCGGTTGCTGATCACCAGCGCGATCTGCGCGTTCAGATCGCCGGTTTCGATAGCACGGATGATCGCCTGCAGGTTGCGTCCGCGCCCGGAGATGACAACGACAAGACGTGGCGCCGTATCGCGGGCGCCTTCGTTCGGTGCGATCAAACCAGGCGAACGGCGTCGTCGCTCGCGCTTTCGCGCGCGTGGATATGGCCGAGCGTGAAGACCTGGTCGCCGGCCCCGCTGAGAACGTCGATCGCCTGCGCGACCTGATCGGCCGGCACGACCACGCAGAAGCCGATGCCGCAATTGAAGGTGCGCGCCATCTCGGCGTCACTCACGTTGCCGGCCTCGGCCAGCCAGTCGAAGATTGCCGGGCGCTGCCAGGCGCTGTGCTCCAGCGTGGCCGCCAGATGCTCGGGCATGACGCGCGCGAAATTCTCGGCGAGCCCGCCGCCGGTGACATGCGCCATGCCCTGGACATCCACCACCTCGAGCAGCTGCTGGATGGCCTTCACGTAGATTCGTGTCGGCGCGAGCAGGGCGTCGCCCAGGCTCTGGTCGCCGAGCCGCGTATCCAGGGTGGCGCCGGCCACATCGAGAATCCGGCGCACGAGCGAGTAGCCGTTCGAGTGCGGGCCCGAGGAGCCAAGGCCGAGCACCACGCTGTCCTCGGTCATCCGGCTGCCGTCGATACGGCGGTCGTATTCCACAACGCCCACGCAGAAGCCGGCGAGGTCGAAATCGCCGCTGGCATACATGCCGGGCATTTCCGCGGTTTCACCGCCGATGAGCGCGGCGCCGGACTGCCGACAACCTTCGGCGATGCTCTTGATCACCGGAGCGGCCACCGCGGCATCGAGATGTGCGGTGGCGTAATAGTCGAGAAAGAACAGCGGCTCGGCGCCCGTGACCAGTACATCGTTCACGCACATGGCGACCAGGTCGATGCCGATGCCGTCATACCGCTGCGCGTCGATCGCCAGACGCAGCTTGGTGCCGACCCCGTCGGTGCCGGACACCAGAACCGGACGGCGATAGCGATCGACCGGCAGTTCGAACAGGCCGCCGAAGCCGCCGAGACCGCCGATCACTTCCGGACGGCGCGTGGCCTCGACCGGCTCGCGAATTTCGTCGACCAGGCGGTTGCCGGCGTCGATATCCACGCCGGCATCGGCATAGGTCAGAGAAGGGCGTTGACTCACGTCGAAATCGCTCGTGTTTGAAAGCATTAGCCCCGCCGAACGGCAGGAGCGCGTGTTATTGTAACGCGGCAGTCGGGGTCTGCCGCGATTCGTTGCCATCCGAGTGCCGGCACGCCGTGATTTCAAGTGTTTCGGGCGCGATTTTCCGGCCGGGCTCGCGCCGCAACCACGCCGCCCGCGGCGCGTCGCGGGTGCGAAAGCGACAGACCCGTTCGGCGATCCGGCAACAGGGGCAGGCGCGTGCGGCAACGAGGACGTTCATGACAACAGACGCCGAAGGCAGCCGCTGCATGTCTTTTTCACCGCGCCCCGCCCGCGTCAGCGCGTTCGTTGTTGAAGGCGCGCCCTTGCCTGTGGCCGCGCGCCGGGCGGAGGTCGTCTCGCCATGACGAAGCGTCAGCGCAATCTGGCGATCGGCGCGCTCGTGTTCGTATTCGTCTCGGTGTGGCTGCTCGGTTCCGTGCTCACGCCGTTTCTGATCGGCGCGGGTCTGGCCTATGTCTGTGATCCCATCGTCGATCGTCTCGAAAGGCTGCGTTTGTCCCGTACGGGCGGCGTCGTGGTCGTGTTCGCGGTGGTCGTCGTGGTGTTCACGCTGTTGCTGTTGCTGTTATTGCCGCAGCTGCAACAGCAGGCCAATACGCTGGTTCAGAACCTGCCGCGTTATGTGGACTGGATCCAGCGCGCCACGGCCCCCTATCTGGGCGGGCGCGCGCTGGATATCGAATCCATCAAGACGCTGATCGCCGAGAACTGGGGCACGGCCGGCGGTTTTGCCTCCTCGGTGGCCAAGCAGGCTTTTTCCTCGGGCACCGCGCTCATGGCGATCGCCATGAATCTGCTGCTGATCCCGGTGATCATGTTCTACCTGCTGCGCGACTGGGACCACATGGTGGCCTGGATCAAGTCGCAGCTGCCGCGTCGTTACGTCGGCACCATCACCGAACTCGCCCAGGAAACCGATCAGGTGCTGGGCCAGTTCATTCGCGGCCAGCTGCTGGTGATGACCGTGCTCGGCTCGGTGTATATCGTCGGCCTGTGGCTGGCGGGGCTGGACCTGGCCCTCGTGATCGGGCTGGGCGCCGGGCTGGTGAGCTTCGTGCCTTATGTGGGCGTGATCAGTGGGCTGGCGGTTTCGAGCATCGCCATGCTCGTGCAGACCGGCGACCCGGTACAGCTGCTCTGGGTGTTCCTGGTGTTCGGCATCGGGCAGGTGCTCGAGCAGGTCATCCTGCAGCCGTTGCTGCTGGGCGATGCCATCGGGCTGCATCCGGTATGGGTGATCTTTGCGGTGCTTGCCGGTGGTCAGCTGCTCGGGTTTGCCGGCGTGCTCATCGCGCTGCCGGTGGCTGCGGCAATTGCGGTCGTGGTGCGCTACGGCGGACGCCAGTGGCGTGCCTCACGGCTGTATCTCGATCATTGATGGGCATGGGTGACGAAGGCGGGCGCTACTGATGGCCACGCAGATGATTCTCGGCGTACAGCTGCCCCAGAGCGCGACGCTCGCGGCCTTTGTCGGTGCGACCAACGCCCACGTGCGCGCGGCCGTGGCGCAGGTCGTCGATGGCCGCAGCGAACGGCTGTTTCTGCACGGCCCGGAGGCCAGCGGCAAGACCCATCTGCTACAGGCGGCTTGCCGGGCCGCGGGCGATGCCGGCGAGCGCAGCGTCTATGTGCCGCTCGCCCAGGTCGCCGATCAGGCGGAATCCTTGCTCGCCGGCCTGCAGGATATGGACTGTGTCTGTATCGACGACGTAGCCGCCATCGCCGGCGATCGCGATGCCGAGATCGCGCTGTTGAGCCTGACCGACGGCCTGCGTGCCCACGGCGGCCGCCTGCTGGCGGCCGATCGCCAGCCGCCCCGCGATATCGGCCTCACGCTGCCCGACCTGGCCAGCCGTCTGGCCTGGGGCGGGGCGGTCTCGGCGAATGAACTCGACGACGACGACAAGCTCGATCTGCTGGTCGAGCGCGCGGCCCAGCGCGGCATGGAACTGCCGCGGGCCACGGCCCGTTGGCTGCTGCGCCACGGCGAGCGCGACGTGCCGGCACTGATGGCGGCGCTGGACACGCTCGACCACGCGTCGCTTGCGGCCCACCGCCGTCTGACCATTCCCTTCGTCAAGCAGACGCTGGGCGCAGCCGCCGACGGCTGAAGACGCCGGCACGCGCAGCGGCGTGCCGGCGCCCGTGACTTCAGCTCAGCGCTGCATACAGCGCCTTTTCGAAGTCGGTATAGACCGCGAACACCCGCGGCTCCACGAACGGCAGCGTCTGGGTATAGATCGCGCCGGTCACGCCGCTGGCCTGATCGACCCAGAAATGGGTATTGAACAGCCCGGCCCAGGCGCCGCTGCCTGCCGCCCGCATGCCAGGCGCCTGGCGGGTGTTGAGCAGCAGGCCGAAGCCCCATTTGAGCCCCGGCCCGCCATGAAAGGCCGCGGTGGTCTGCGGTTCGGCGGTGGGGATGGTCTCGGGGAAATCGAGATCGCCGATCTGGTTGGTGAACGCGGCACGTACGCTCTCGGCCGACAGAATCCGTTCACCGTCGAGTTGGCCGTTGTTGAGCAGCATGCGCTGAAACGCCAGGTAGTCGCGCGGGGTGGCATACAGGCCGTGGCCGCCGGCCCACCACTCGGGCTGCTGGGACCAGTCCACCTCGGTAGGCACCCACTGGCCGTCGTCGTCGCGGACATGGATCGGGGTCGAACGGGCCCGCTGGGCGTCGTCCATCAGGAACACGGTATTGTCCATACCCAAGGGCTGGAGCACGTTGTCGTGCAGGTAGCGGTCCAGCGATTCGCCGGCGGCGACTTCCACAACGCGGCCGAGCCAGTCGGTATTGATGCCGTATTCGAAGCGCGTGCCCGGGTCCGCGACCAGGGGCGCCTTGAAGGCCTCGTTGCTGCCGCTGAGCACGTTGGGGTTGCCGGTCGCTTCCTCCCAGCGCTTGAGGTCTTCGTTGAAGAACCAGTAACCGAGCCCGGCGGTATGCGTGATCAGCTGCCGGACCGTGGCCTTGCTCGCCGGCGGGCGCAGGATCGGCGCCTTGCCCTCGAAGCCGTCGAGCACCTGCAGATCGGCGAATTCGGGCAGCAGCTCCTCGACCGGCGTGTCGAGATCCAGATTGCCGCGCTCGACCTGCTGGAGCGCGCCGACGGTGGCGACCATCTTGGTCATCGAGGCGATTCGAAACATCGTGTCGGCGCTGATCGGCTCATTGCTGCCGACAGCCTGCGGCCCGGCCGCGCCTTCATAGATCGGTCCGTTCTCGTCCGCGGCCAGGGCCACGACGTGCGGCACGTCGCCGGCGTCCACGGCCTGTTGCAGTACCCGGTCGATCGCTGTGGTGTCGTGTAGGGACGTCATGTCGTTCTCCTCGTTGTTGTAATTGTCTTTATATCCGTCGCGCCTGGGGCGCGAAGCGCGGCGCGTTCGATCCGCCTTTGGTTTTTGTACACTCCGGAAAGCCCCGGCGGCTAGCGCGCCCGCCGGATGCGCGAACCGCAGCGCCCGAAAACGAAAAACAACGATAACAAAATCGAAAATCGAGTCGGCGCCGCCGTGCGGCGGCCTCGGAGGAGAAGCGCTTGAACAAGACCCGCAACCCCATGGGCTGGGGCTATAGCGAAGACGCGATCGATCGCGCCGAGCTGCGGCCGATTCTGGACGTCATGGCACCGCTGCTCGGTGGTGCCCCTGCCGAGGCGCGCCCGTCGCCGAAGCCGTCCGACGTCAGATTGGCCACGCCGGCGATCGAACCACCGGCCTCGCTGGCGGCGTTCGTGTCCACCAATCATGAAACCCGCCTGCTGCACGCCGCGGGGCGCAGTTTTCGCGATCTCGCCAACCTGCGCGCCGGCGCGGCGTTACCCGCACCGGCCGCGGTAGCCACGCCGCGCAGCACGGACGAACTCGCGGATACGCTGGCCTGGGCATCCGATCGCGGACTGGCCGCGATCCCTTTCGGCGGCGGCTCCAGCGTGGTCGGCGGCATCAATCCCGAAGATATGGATGACTGGCCAGGCGCGGTGACGATCGATCTTCAAGGTCTCGATCAGGTCATCGAAATCAACGAGCGCGATCGCGTGGTTCATGCCCAGGCCGGCATTCTCGGCCCCGCGCTGGAGGACGCACTCGTGGGTACAGGGCTGGCCGTACGCCATTACCCGCAGTCGTATTTTCATTCCACGCTCGGCGGCTGGGTCGCCACCCGCGGGGCAGGGCATTTCTCCACCCTGCGGGCCAAGATCGAGGATCGCGTACAGGCCTTGTCGGTGATGCTGCCCGACGGGCGCACGGCTACGACGCGTGCCCTGCCGGCCTCGAGCATCGGGCCCGACCCGAACCGGCTCTGGTGCGGCAGCGAAGGCGCGCTGGGCGTGATCACCGATGTGCGCCTGCGTCTGGTCGCGAATCCGGCGCACAAGCTGTCGGCTGCGATCGGTTTCGACGATTTCGAGAGTGCGCTGGAAGCCACCCGCGCGATCGCCCAGGCCGAGATCTGGCCGGCCCAGATGCGCGTGCTAGACCCCTTCGAGCATATGGTCTCTACCGCGCTGGCCGGCAGCGCAGGCGAGGGCGCGCTGATGATTCTCGGCTTCGAGGGTGAGTACGACGTGTCCCACGCGCGTGATGCCGCGGTCGACATCGCGCGCGCTCATGGCGGCACCCCGCGGGCGTCGGGCGACCAGGGCGCGGGCAACTGGCGCGACGCCTTCTTTCGCCAGCCCTACCTGCGCGACGCGCTGCTGGATCACGCCGTGATCGTCGACACCTTCGAGACTGCCTTGCCCTGGTCCGCGGTGCCGGCGTTCTATCACAGCGTCATGGAAGCGACCGGCGATGCCCTGGAAGACGTCTGCGGGCACGGCGGCGTGGCCTGCCGCGTCACCCATGCCTACCCCGACGGCGTGGCGCTGTATTTCTCGTTCTACGCCCCCGGCGAACACGCCGCGCTACTGACTCAGTGGCAGCAACTCAAGGCCGCGGTGTCGGAAGCGGTCGTCGACGGCGGCGGCACGATGAGCCATCACCACGCCATGGGGCGCGATCATCGTGACCATGCGCGCACCGAAATACCGGCCGCCTTTCGCAGTGCGATTCGCGGCGCCAAGTCAGCGCTCGATCCGAGCGGCATGCTCAATCCCGGGCTCTGGTTCGACGATTGACGCGGCGCGGTCAGTCGGTGGGGGGCGTGTCCGTTTCGGCGCCGGCCTCGCGCTCGCGGGCATCCCACTTCGCGAACACGACCGTGCCCACGAACATCGCGATACTGCCGGCAAGACAGATATCGACGGCCAGCGTGCCGGCGCCGGCGATGTATTCGACCATCGCATAGGCCATGTAGAACAGCGCGGCCATCGAGGCCCAGGCTGCGGTGTATACACGGGCCCGGCAGAGCCCGTTGAGCGACGCGAGCAGCGGCAGGCTGAATACGACCGCCAGAATGAGTCGCGCGCCGGTATCCGTGCCGGCCAGCAGGAACAGGCTGGCGATCAGCGCCAGATTGCCGGCAACGGCGAGGCCGAGTGCATAGCGAGACCAGCGCATCAGTGGCTTCCCAGTTTGAGCGCGGTACGCGCAACGCGTTCGCCGAGATTGCGCGCCAGTTGCTTTTCGATATCGGTGAGCCCCTTGTCGCCCAACACGCCGGATACGTGGCTGGCGCCGTAGGGTGTGCCGCCGCTGTCGGTCTCCGCCAGGAGATTATCGGCGGTATAGGTGAGGCCGACCAGCAGCATGCCGTGGTGGATTAGCGGCAGCATCATGCTCGTGAGCGTGGTCTCCTGGCCGCCGTGCAGACTGCCGGTGGAGGTGAACACCGCGCCCGGCTTGTCGGCCAGCGTGCCCGACAACCACTGGCCCGACAGCGTGTCGATGAAGTATTTCAGGGGCGCGGCCATGTTGCCGAAACGCGTCGGCGAGCCGATGATCAGCCCGGCGCATTCCTCGAGATCGTCGTGACTGACATAGGGCGCGCCGCTGTCCGGTACCGGCGCTGCGCTGGCCTCGGTGTCCGGCGAAACCTCGGGCACGGTACGCACCCGGGCCTGCATCGGCCGCGCGCGGGCCACGCCCCGCGCGACCTCGTTGGCGAGCGCGGCTGTCGCTCCGTTGCGGCTGTAGTAGAGCACCAGGATGTCGCGGTGTTCACCGGACGCTGGACGGTCGGTCGCGGGCTGATCGCTCATGCGCTGCGCTTCTCTAGTGATTCGCGGGATGGTGATTCGCGGGACGGTCGACGAGGTCGAATACGCGCTCGGGCGGCCGGGCGATGAGCGCGCGCTCGCCGGTGTCGAGCACCGGCCGCTGCATCAGCGCCGGCGTGTGCTGCAACACATCGATTACCGCCTCGCGGGTGAGCGGCGCGCCTGCCTCGCTATCGAATGCCTTGTCGGTGGTACGCACCAGCGCGGCCGGCTCGACGTCGAGGCGGTCGATCAGCGCGGCGAGTTCGGGTGTATCGGGCGGCGTGTCGAGATAGGCCACGATCTCGACCGCATGGCCCGCGTCTTCAAGCAGCTGGCGGGCGGCACGCGACTTCGAGCAGCGCGGGTTGTAGTACAGGCGCATGGCAGCGGACGAGTGTGAACCGGCGGCATATCCTGCGGCCCGGACCGCGCGGACGCAATCGTCGAACGGATTTCTTCGCTAGCGCGCGTACCAGCGCGTCTGCAGCGCAGTGGCCACGCGCGAGGGATACCAGTACTGGCCCAGGCTGCCGTTGTAGCGCGCCAGGGCACGGGTGAGGTCGCCGTTTTCGCGGTCGAGATAGTGCGCCAGGATCGTGCAGCCATATCGCAGGTTGGTGCGCATGTCGAAGAGGTTGTCGTCGGGTCGGCCGATCTCGTCGATCCAGAAGGGCATGACCTGCATCAGCCCCATGGCGCCGGCGGAAGACACGGCAAAACGCTGAAAGGCCGATTCCACCTGAATCAGCGACAGCACGATCTGCGGGTCGAGGCCGGCACGCGTGGCTTCGGCGTGTACCGTCTTGAGCAGGGCCATGCGGCGGCCGACGTCCGGCATCTGTCGCGCCAGCCGGGTGGACATGTCCATGAGCCAGACTTCCGCCTCGAAGCGATTCGAGAACGTGGCGGATTCCTGGACGGCCGCCACCAGCGCGCGGCGCAGCGCGGGATCGACGGTCGCAGGCTGCGCGGCCGCGGCATGGGCCTGGACGCCGGTACCCGCGGCAACGCCCAGCGCCAAAAGCAGGCAAAAGCCGTGTGCGAGGCGCCGAAAAACCGCGCGCCGTTTTGAAACCTTCATGAACAAATTCTGTCGCCCCCGAAACCCCATCTGAGCCGACGGCCCGGCGACCGTCAAGCGTTCAGAAACCGTGCCCCGCGTGGCCATGGTGTATCGACGGTATCGGCCGCGGGCCGCGAAGGCTTAGCCCGCAGGGCTCGCGGGTCGCGCGCTAGCCCTGCGCGAGTTTCTGACGCAGGGCCTCGAAGCTGAACTCGATCTGGCTGTTCTCGCGGTCGCGGCGGCCCTTGTATTCCAGCGTGCCGGCCTCGATGCCGCGATCGGAGACCACCACGCGATGCGGGATGCCGATCAGCTCGGCATCGGCGAACATCGGTCCCGGCCGCAGGCCGCGGTCGTCGAGCGCGACATCGATACCGGCGGCGCGGCATTCGGCATAGAGTTTTTCGCAGGCCTCGCGCACGGCCGCGGACTTGTCGGCCTTGATCGGGATGATCACCAGTTCGAACGGCGCGATCGCGGTCGGCCAGCAGATGCCGGCATCGTCGTAGCACTGCTCGATGGCCGCTGCGACGATACGCGACACGCCGAAGCCGTAGCAGCCCATCTGCGGCGTCACCGCCTTGCCGTTCTCGTCCAGCACGGTCAGATCGAGTGCGGTGCTGTACTTATCGCCGAGCTGGAAGACGTGGCCGACCTCGATGCCGCGCAAAATCGAAAGCGGCGAGCCGTCCGGGCTGGGGTCGCCGGCGACGACGTTGCGCAGATCGGCGAACTCGGGCTCGACGGCGTCGCGGCCCCAGTTGAAGTTCACGAAATGGGCGCCGTCGTAGTTGGCGCCCACGGCCATGTTGGCGGCGTTCTGTACGGCATAGTCCGCGATCACGCGGATATTGACGTTGACCGGCCCCAGCGAACCCGGCCCGGCGCCGAAGTGTTCGCGGATGACGTTTTCCTCGGCGAACTGCAACGGCGTGGCGATGCCGTCGATGGCCTCGGCCTTGATGTCGTTGAGCGTGTGGTCGCCGCGCAGCACCATCAGCACCGGCTTGTTGTCGTCGCCCATCACCACGATCGCCTTGGCCGTGGTCTCGACCGGCAGATCGAGCGATTTGCACAGGTCGGCGATGGTGGTCACGCCGGGGGTTTGCACCTTGCGCAGCTCGCCGGACGGGGCGGGGCGCTCGCCGTCGCCCGCCGTGGTGATCGCGGCTTCGATGTTGGCGGCATAGCGGCCGTCTTCCGAGACCGCGAGTTCGTCTTCACCGGCGTGGGCAAGGACGTGGAACTCTTCGGATTTGGCGCCACCGATAGCGCCCGAGTCGGCGGCCACGACGCGATAATCCAGGCCGATGCGATCCAGAATCGCCGTGTAGGCGGCGCGCATGGCGTGATATTCACGATCCAGATCCGCCTCGTCCATGTGGAAGGAGTAGGCGTCCTTCATGATGAACTCGCGGGCGCGCATCAGGCCGAAGCGCGGCCGGATCTCGTCGCGGAACTTGGTCTGGATCTGGTAGTAGTTCACCGGCAGCTGCTTGTAGCTGGACAGGTCGCGCTTGGCGTAGTCGGTGATCACTTCCTCGTGCGTGGGCCCGAAACAGTATTCGCGGCCGAGGCGGTCGTTCATGCGCAGCATCAGGTCGCCCATGGCGTCCCAGCGGCCGGACTGCTGCCAAAGCTCGGCCGGCTGTACGGCCGGCATGAGCACTTCTAGCGCGCCGGCGGCGTCCATTTCCTGGCGGATGATGTGTTCGACCTTGCGCAGCACGAGCATCCCCAGCGGCGCCCAGGTGTAGAGCCCGGCGCCCAACTTGCGGATCATCCCGGCACGCAGCATCAGCTGGTGCGACACGATCTCGGCATCGGCCGGGGTTTCCTTGGTGGTGGACAGCGCGAAGGCGGATAGACGCATGGGCTAGGCCGGTTGGGCGGGTGAACGGATCAGGCCGCGATTCTACAAAAAAGAAAAGGCCCCGGCCGAGAAGACCGGCGCTGCGATGGGCGTGCGCTCAATCCATGACCGTGAGCACGCGTTCGGCCATTTCGCCGTCGGCGCGCTGCCAGGCGCGCATCTCGAGTACGCCCTTGATGTTGAGCGAAATGATCAGATAGAGCGCGTCGGGATAGCCGAGCCCTTCGAGATCGTGGATCGATGGTTCGGGCGGTGCGCTGGGATGCGAGTGATAGATCGCGAACAGGGTTTCGCCATTCTCGCGCATGGTCTTCATCGCGGCGATCTGGTCGCGCGGGTCCATTTCGAAGCGACGGGCCGGGTCGGCGGCGACATTCGTCACCGGATAGATCTCGCAGGGTTCGCCGTCGCGCGCACCGAGAAACCCGCAGACTTCCATGTCCGGCTGTTTCTGTGCTTCGAACAGCAGCCGGGTGGCCAGCGGCCGACTCATCTTCAAAGGTGTCACGCCTGTTGCTCCCGCCCTCGAAAAATCGACGCGCATCATAGCGTCCGAAGCGGCCGGCGACGAGCGCCGTGGTGCAGTCAGGCGTCCGGTATGTGCATCTGCGCGGCGCAGCGCCGGGCGTCGACCGGCACGAGTTCGAAGTCCAGCAGCCGCCAGTCGAGGCGTTCGATCTCCTCGCGCGTGTGCGCCAGGCGATCCAGCAGGGCGGCGGTGTCTGCCTTGGGGCACACGAAAGCCATGCCGGTCAGTCGCCGGCCTTCCTCGCGCAGCCGTACCCGTGCGTCGGCCACCCAGTCGAGCGCCACCAGATGGCTGTGGATCCTGGCACCCAGCGGGTCCACGTCGCCGGTATCGAGCCGGCGCGGTACTTCGTCGATGAGATCGCAGACCGCGGTGCGGGTATGTCGCGCGCCGTAGCGCAAAATATCGGCGCCAATGACGAGCGTGGCGACCCAGTCGACCCACCAGAGCCCGAGGCCGATGCCCAGTACCCCGACGATGGCGGCAGTCCCGGCCAGCCAGTTGGCTCGCCCCATCGTGGCGTTTGCGTACAGCCCCTTGTCGTGCAGGGCGATCGCCAGGCGTTGCCGCGCGCCGCCGGTGATCATCGGCACGGCGATGCTGTAGGCCAGGGCGGCGATCACGAGCCAGCCGTGCCATTGCGCGAACGGGCTGGCCCAGAGTGTGGACAGCGCGGACGTGCGAGCGGTGACGAGCCCATGCAGGCCGGTGTAGCACAGGAAGACGCCCATCGCGCCGAGCGCGAGTGCGCCGGCGAGGAAGGCGATGGTACCGGCACGGTAGAAGCCGTAGGGAAAGCGTGGCCGAGGCGCGCGTTGCTCTACCCGACACGCGACCAGAAAGGCCACCGGCGGCAGCAACGCCCACAGGCTCTTGAGCCATATCGCCGTGAGTGCCAAGGTGCCGCCGAGCGCGAGATACAGCGCGCCCGCAACACTCATGCGCAGACCGAGCGTGAGCCATTCCAGGCGCTGCGCGTCGCGGAGCGCGAGCCGCTTGTCCTCGGGCAGGGCGTCGGGGTTGCGCGGCTTGAGATGGGTCATGCCGGCGGCCGCGGGCCCGCGGCTAGGGGTAGATATGGATACGCGTGCCGTCGGAGACGCGATCCCATATCTCGTTGATCGCTTCGTTGGATACGGCGATACAGCCGTTGGTCCAGTCGCCTTCGCGTTCGCGATCGTCATAGTCCGGCTGGCCGTGGATCATGATCAGATCGCCGGGGTCGACGCCGCGCGCCTCGGCCTGGGCGCGGTCCTGCGCGTTCGGATACGACACGTGGATGGATCGATGAAAAATGCTGTCCGGATTGCGCCAGTCGAGCCGGTAGAGGCCTTCCGGGGTGCGGTTGTCGCCGCGCTGGCGCTTGGTGCCGATCGGGTTCTTGCCGAGCGCGATGGGGAACTGGTCGACCATCTCACCATCGGCATACAGATACAGCACGCGATTGGCCTTCATCACCACGACCAGATCCACCGGCGCCTGGCTGCCGTCGTCGTGGACATCCTGCGCGACCCCGGCGGTGGACACCGCGAACAGGAGTGCGCCGACCAGACCGAGGACAAGCGGGCGAGGTGGACAAAGGGCTTTCAAGCGCATGGCCGGCTCGAGTGTTGTGGGTATCGAATAACGCGACTGGCGGCGCCGATCGCACGCCATGTTGCCAGGGCGGCAACACCGCGATCCGCAATTCTGCCGTGCCGGGCCGGCCCGCGCCAATTTGCAAGCCTGCCATGGGCGTACGGATGGCGGTAGCGGGCGGGTGCCAGGGGCTGTTGCCGTTTCATTCGAGCGCCGCGTTGGAGACCGAAAATCGTGTTCTGCAAGGCGTGAGTCGCCGGTCGTGGCGTGCCACGATCAAGACTCGCAACGCTGCAGAGCGCGATTTTCGGCCCAACCCTTCGGGACAAGGGCTGTTTTACGGCAATCCATCGTTCTAGCACGCTTGCGCAGAATGACTGCGCGGCGCGCGCTACGCCTCGTCTTGCCGCAAAACAGCCCTTGGCGCGGACTCGCATGAAACGGCAACAGCCCCTAGGATTAGGCCCATATCGAATGAAATCACGAGCGCCGCCGGTTTCGCTGCGCGCAGGCGGCCACACATTTTGAGGTGGAAGGAATCGTCATGAGCAAAACGCCGGTTACAGTCATCAAGGGCGACGGCATCGGCCCGGATATCGTCAACGCCACGCTGCGCGTGCTCGATTGTCTCGATACCGGGTTCGACTACCAGGAAGTCGTCGTCGGCCAGGCGGCGCTGGATGCCGGCGAATCGGAAGTGATGCCGGAATCGGCGCTGAAGTCGATCGAAAAGACCGGCCTGGTCCTCAAGGGGCCGGTGACCACACCGTCGGGCAAGGGCTATCGCTCGGTGAACGTGGCGATGCGCAAGCATTTCGATCTGTACGCCAACGTGCGGCCCACGCTGTCGATGCCGGGCACGCAGTCGCGCTACAACAATCTCGACATCATCACCGTGCGCGAGAACACCGGCGGCATGTATTCCGGCCAGGGTCAAAAGGTTTCGGAAGACGGCAATCGCGCAGAGGCGCTGTCCGTGATCACCCGTTCCGAATGCGAGCGCATCATCCGTTTCGCTTTCGAGATGGCGCGGGCGCGCGGTCGGCGCAAGGTCACGCTGGCGCACAAGGCCAACATCATGAAATCCACCTCCGGGCTGTTTCTGGAAGTGGGCCGCCAGATTTCCGAGGAATACGACGACATCGAGCACGACGAGGTGATCGTCGACGCCTGTGCGATGAAGCTCGTCATGCATCCCGAGCGTTTCGACGTGATCGTGACCACGAATCTGTTCGGCGACATTCTCTCCGACCTGTGCGCGGGGCTGATCGGCGGCCTGGGACTGGCGCCCGGTGCGAACATCGGCGAGAGCTGCGCGATGTTCGAGGCGGTGCACGGCAGCGCGCCGGATATCGCCGGCAAGGGCATTGCCAACCCGACGTCGGTGATCCTGGCTGCCGCGCTCATGCTCGAGCATGTGGGCCAGGCAGAGAACGCCAACCGCCTGCGCCGCGCCGTGCGCTCGGTCGTGGCCGAGCATGATCGCGTCACCCCCGACCTCGGCGGCAACGCCACGACGGAACGCTTCACCGACGCGGTGATCGAACGGCTGGGCTAGTAGTGGCTAGCGCTCACTCGGGCGCGAAGTGGAGATCGCGATACGCGGCGGTCGCCTGGCCGCCTGCGTTGTCGCAGTCGGTCATGATCGCGACCGCGTCGATGGCGTCCAGGTCGAGATCGTAGAAGCGCTTGAAGTCGGCGCGCACGTTGCGTGATTCACTCACCCAGGTGGTCGCGTCGCGCGGCGCGCCCGACTGCACGGCCACCATCATCGCCTGATCGGTGAACGGATTGGGCCAGTGGGTACCGGCCTCGCTTGATCCGGCCCACACATAGTTGATCGCCCGCGTGCGCCATTTCAGCAGTCCGCCGTCGTGAATCACGTAGACCCGCGCGGCGAAGTCGTCGCCGCCCTTGCTGCGCTCGTCGAGGCCCTGATGGACGCCGGCGACGCGCCATTGCCAGTGCAGTACCGGGGTCGTATTCAAGTCGACCGGCACCCGCCGAGCGATAGCGGAGGCGGTGCCGTCGCAGCGGGCTTCGAGCACGCGCGTCGCACCCGTGCCGGTCAGGCGATACGCGGTTTCGCCCTCGAAGCCGCGGCTTTCCCAGGCCGACAGCGCGCCCGGCGCGAATAAACCCACGTCGACGCGTTCGGCGGCCGATGCAGCCTGGCCGAGGAAGGAAAGCGCGGCCGTCGCCAGGGCAAGGCCCAGCGTCGTCGAAAGCGCCGCATGTCGGAGCGCCGGAATACGGGTCATGGTGTGTCCTCGGCGAGCCGTCCGTGGGTGACCCGATCGTTGCCGCCGAGGTCGCGCTGGGTAAGCACGCCTGAAAAGCCGGCGTCGATAAGCGATGCGCGTACCGCGGCGCCCTGGTCGGCGCCGTGTTCCAGATAGAGCGCACCGCCGCCGGTGAGGTGGGCCGGTGCATCGCGGGTGATTTGCTGGATATCGGCGAGACCCTGCGCCGACGCAACGAGCGCGGCTCGTGGTTCGTGGCGCAAAGCCGGGGCGTCGAGATGGACATCGTTGGGCGCGACATAGGGCGGGTTCGACACGATCACGTCGAAACGTTGCCCTGTGATCGGCGCATACCAGTGCCCCGCGGCGAAGTTCACGTTGGCCAGGCCCAGGCGCTCGGCATTGGCCGCGGCACAGGCGAGTGCGGCCGTGCTGGCGTCGGTCCCGGTGAGATGCCATTGCGGGCGCTCGCTGGCCAGCGCGAGCGCGATGGCGCCGCTGCCGGTGCCAAGGTCCGCGACCCGCAACGGCGCGCTGTCGTGATGGGCAAGTACGGTTTCGATCAGGGTTTCGGTATCCGGACGGGGCACGATTACGTCCGGGGTGACGGTGAGATCGAGCGTCCAGAAGCCGGCGCGTCCGATCACATAGGCGAGCGGTTCGCCGGCCAGGCGGCGTTGGAGCAGGGCGTCGAAGCGTGTGCGTGGTGCGTCGTCGAGACGGTCGCCACCGTGCACGATCAGCCAGGTCGCACTGCGCTTGAGCACGTGCTCGAGCAGACGCCGGGCATCGATGTCCGGGCTGTCGCTGGTGTGTGCCAGCCGTACCCGCGCGTCGCGCAGCGTCGCATCGATGGTGGCCGGCATGGTTCGCGCCCGGTCAGGCCGCGCCCATTTCGGCGAGCAGGTCGGCCTGGTGCTCGCTGGTGAGCGCGTCGACGATTTCCTCGAGGTTGCCGGCCATCACGTCATCGAGCTTGTAGAGCGTGAGATTGATCCGGTGATCGGTCACGCGGCCCTGGGGAAAGTTGTAGGTGCGGATGCGCTCGGAGCGGTCGCCACTGCCGACCAGCTTCTTGCGGGCGGCGGCCTGTTCGCTGTCCTGCTTGTCCTGCTCGGCGGTCATGAGCTTGGTCTGCAGCAGGCTCATCGCCCGCGCCCGGTTCTTGTGCTGCGAACGTTCCTGCTGGCATTCCACCACCACGCCGGTGGGAATATGCGTGATGCGGATCGCCGAATCGGTCTTGTTGACGTGCTGGCCGCCCGCGCCGGCCGCGCGAAAGGTATCCACGCGCAGGTCGTTGGGCTCGATCTTGATGGCCTCGACCTCGTCCTGCTCGGGCAGCACGGCGACGGTGCACGCCGACGTGTGGATACGGCCCTGGGATTCGGTGGCCGGCACGCGCTGTACGCGGTGCGCGCCGGATTCGAACTTCAGGCGCGAGAACGCGCCGGTGCCGATCAGCCGCGAGATCACTTCCTTGTAGCCGCCGTGCTCGCCTTCGCTGGCCGACAGGATCTCGACCTGCCAGCCCTGTTTTTCGGCGTAGGTCGAATACATGCGCAGCAGATCGCCCGCGAACAGCGCGGCCTCGTCGCCGCCGGTGCCGGCGCGAATTTCCAGGTAGAGATTGGCGTTGTCGTTGGGGTCGCGCGGGATCAGGTGCTTGCGCAGGGCCGCTTCCAGGCCCACCAGGCGCTCGCGGGCATCGCCCAGCTCGGCCTCGGCCATCTCGCGCAGCTCGGTCTCGTCTGCGCTTTCCATGTCTTCCAGATCGGCGATCTCGTCGACCAGCGCACGCCAGGCGCGATAGTCCTCGGCCAGCGATTCCAGTTGGGCGTATTCCTGGGACATGCGCCGGAACTTGTCCTGATCGTTGATCACCTCCGGATCGGACAGGGAATGCGCGAGGTCCTCGTGGCGTTCGACCAGTTCCTCGAGTTTGGCGCGCAGGGAATCTTTCATTCGTTGTCTTCTGTAGTCGTTTTGGAAGAGTCGCCGTCATTGAGCGAGAACAGATGACGGGCACTGGTCAGCAGTTCCTGCTGATGCGCGCCGCGCGCCTTGCGCAGCGCCGCACTCGGCTCGTGCATCAGCTTGTTGGTGAGCGTGCGTCCGACGAAGGCCAGCACGTCCTCGGCGTTCTCGCCGCGCGCGAGCCGGCGCTGGGCCTTGGCCAGCACATCCTCGCGCGTGGCATGAGCCCGGTCGCGCAGCTGGCGGATGGTATCGGTGGCCTGGCGTGAATCCAGCCAGTCGATGTACTCCTCGATGCGCACATCGAGCATGCCATCGGCCAGCGCGGCGGCCTTTTCGCGCGAGCGCCGATTGTCGTCGATCACGCTCTGCAGGTCATCCACCGAATAGAGATAGATGTCCTCGAGCTCGCCGGCGGCCGGATCGATATCGCGTGGTACGGCCAGGTCGAGCACGAACATCGGTTTGCGGCGACGCTTCTTCACGGCGCCACGCAGCTGGTCGTAGTGCACGAGATAGCCCGGCGCGGCGGTGGAAGACACGAGCATGTCGGCTTCCGCCAGATGCGCGGCCACGTCGTCGAGCGCGATGGCATAGCCGTGATAGCGGGTGGCCAGCGACTGGGCGCGTTCGACGCTGCGATTGGCGAAGATCATGCGGTGTACGCCGGCTTCGGCCAGATAACGCGCCGCCAGGTCCACCGTTTCGCCCGCGCCGATGAACATCGCGCAGGTTTCCGACAGATCGGCAAAGATCTGGCGCGCCAGGCTGACCCCGGCGTAGGCGACCGATACGGGATTGGCGCCGATCTCGGTCTGGCTGCGGATCTGCTTGGCGACCGCAAAGCTGTGTTCGAACAGCCTTGTCAGCAAGGGCCCGGCGCCGCGCGCCGCACGCGCGCTGCGATAGGCGTTTTTCATCTGGCCGAGGATCTGCGGCTCGCCGAGGATCATCGAGTCCAGCCCGGCCGCCACCCGCAGGCTGTGGCGCACGGTGTCGCGATCGCGATGGATATAGAAATAGCGCGCCATCGCGTTGTCGTTGAGGCCGCGCTGGGCGCACAGCCAGTGGCGCAGCTCGGCGTCGCCGGGCGCGTCGGTGACCGCATACAGCTCGGTGCGATTGCAGGTCGACAGAATCGCGCCCTCGTGGACATGCGGCAGGCGCAGGAAGTCGTCCAGCGCCGAGTCGAACTGCTCGGGCGGGAACGCCGCGGTCTCGCGGACCGATAGCGGGGCGGTGATGTGGTTCAGGCCGACGGTCAGCAGCGTCATGGCGTCATTCTACCGTTCCCGTCACGTACCGCGTGGCGTTTGCATAGCCCCTGGTTCGATCGTCGCGCTATCATCGCGTCATGCATATCAACGACGTGAATTGTGCCGGCCCGGCCACGGTGCGGCGGCTCGGGCGTGCCGCGCTCGCGGCGGCGTTCGTCGTGCTGCTGGCCAGCGGCTGTGCGAGCCAGCCGATCGGCGAGCGGCCCGCGTCCGATGTGCGCATCGATGCGAATGCCGCGAAGCCGTCGCAGGTCAGTCGGCGCGAAGCGTACGAATATCATGTCCTTGCCGGCGAAATGGCGATCCAGCGCAACAAGCGCGCGCTCGCCGCTCGCGAATATGTGGCCGCTCTCGAATATTCCAACGACCCGGCGCTGGCCAAGCGCGCCACCCGTATTGCGCTGTTCGCGGACAAACCCGCGCTGGCCTATCGCGCGGCCGGCATCTGGGCCGAAGCGGCGCCGGACTCGCTCGATGCCCAGCGCACCGCCACGCGCATGGCGATCGCCAACGGCGACGCCGAGGGCCTTCGCGTCTATGCGCCGGCCCTCGTGGAAGCCGCCGCCTCGCCAGACATGGGCTACCGGCTGCTGGCCGACGTGATTAGCGGCGAGCCGGAATCCGCCGATATCGCCATAGAGGCGGCCAGCGCACTGGCCCAGCAGGACAGCGGCAGCGCCCCTGCCCAGTACGCGCTCGGTGTGATCGCGATGCGTTACGACCGCAACGAGATCGCCGCCCGGGCGGCCGAGCGGGCGCTCGCGCTCGATTCGGACTGGAACGACGCGGTGCTGCTCCAGGCCGGGGTGTGGATCCGCTCCGGCGAGACCGAGCGTGCTCAGGCCCTGGTCGATGGCTTGCCCGGCAATGATGCAAGTCGGGCCCAGTATCATCTCGCGCTGGCCCGCCTGCTGATCGAAGCCGACGAGGACGACGCGGCGCTCACCGAATTCGAGCGCGCGATCGCGCTGCAGCCGGACAATGCCGACGCCCGCTATGGGCTGGCGATTCTGGCACTGAGCGTGGGCGATCTCGACCGCGCCGAGATCGCGCTCACCCGGCTCTACGAGAACAACGATCGCGCTGACGATGCCGCCTACTATCTGGGCGCGGTCGCTGAACAGCGGGAGGATTTCGTCGCGGCGCAGCGCTGGTACCAGCGTGTCGAGAACGGCGGCCATGCCTTCGATGCACAGGTCCGCGCCGCGCGCATGATCTACATGCAGGGCAATCTGCCCGGCGCGCAGCGGCGGCTTACCGAACTGCGCGACGTCTACCCCGAACTGGTCGACCAGCTCTATGCCGCCGAAGGGCAGCTGCTCTACGAGGCCGACGAGCCGCGCGCGGCGCTGGATATCTACAACCACGGCTTGGAGGCGGTGCCCGGCAGCACCGAGTTGCGCTATGGCCGCTCGATGGCCCACGAACGCCTTGGCAACATCGAGGCGGCGCAGACCGACCTGCGGGACGTGCTCGCCCGCGAGCCCAACGACGTGCGGGCCCTCAACGCGCTCGGCTATCTGCTCACCAACCACTCCGACCGCTACGAGGAAGCGCTGGGCTATATCGAACGCGCGCTCGAGGCCGATCCGGAAAACCCGGCAATTCTCGACAGCATGGGCTGGGTCCAGTATCGGCTCGGCCATCTGGCCAAGGCGCGCCAGTATCTCGAACGGGCGTACCAGGACTTCCAGGACGCCGAGGTCGCGGCCCATCTCGGTGAAGTGCTCTGGCAACAGGGCCAGCGTGAAGCCGCCCGCCAGCTCTGGCAGGGTGCGCTTGACGATAACCCCGACCATCCGGTTCTACGCGAAACCGTGAACCGCCTCGATCCATGAAAAAACTCCTTCTGTCTCTCGTCGTGCTCGGCGTACTCAGCGGCTGCGCGATCATCCGTAAGCCGGCGGAAACCGAACCCGGGGTCGTGAACGCATCGGCCTGGGCGGCGCATAAAGAGGCGCTCGCCGAGTTCAACGTCTGGTCCCTGCAGGGGCGTGTGGCGACGGGGCAACTGCTGGGCTGGACCGGCAATCTAAGCTGGCGTCAGCAGGGCGAAACCTTCGACGTGCGCCTGTCGGGACCGCTGGGCGCCGGCGGATTTCGCGCGCAGGGGGCGCTCGAGGACGAGGTGATCATCCAGACCCGCGACGATCGCTTCGTCACGACCGAGCCGGATGCGCTCGTCGAGCAGACACTGGGCTGGACCTTCCCGTTGGAGCCGTTGCGCTTCTGGGCGCGTGGCGTGCCAGCGCCGGGGGACTACGAGCGCATCAGCGTGGACGATCAGGGGCGCATGATCGCGCTGGAGCAGCAGGGCTGGGCGCTGTCCTTTCCGGATTACGTGGAGCCCGAGGGCGCGCCGCCGGTGCCGCGACGTATCGTGCTGGATAACGGGGAAACCCGAATTCGCCTGGTCGTCGATCGCTGGTTCGACGTCGACGGTGTATCGCGCGCGAATTGACAGCGGCCCGGGCAGCCAAGAAAATACGCGGCCTTCGTTGGAGGGGCAGGGCTCGTAGAGTCTCTTCCCGGCGGGCTCGTCGCTTTGGCCTGTATGGAGCGGCAAAGCGCCGGCGTTTGCAGTTCTGTACGCATCTATTATTGCTGCAAGCGATAGCGAAAAAGTTTGATGGGGCGTAGCCAAGTGGTAAGGCATCGGCCCTTTTAAGATAATAGATCCCGTGTACCGCAGGTTCGCAGCCTGGCGTGTAGCGGCAGGATTCGAAGGAACGAAGACGACAAGTTAAATGGGGCGTAGCCAAGTGGTAAGGCATCGGGTTTTGATCCCGTGTACCGCAGGTTCGAATCCTGCCGCCCCAGCCATAGTTGGATGTCCGCTAAGCGGACACGTTAGATAGCTGGAGCGGCAGGTGAGAACCTGCCCGGTTCGACGGGTCCGCGAAAGCGGACCCGAACCGCGAAGCGCAGCGACGCGGGCCCGAAGGGTGAGGCATCGTAAGATGCCGAATAATCCTGCCGCCCCAGCCAGTTAAGACGTCCGCGCGAGCGGACACGGATGATAGATGGGGCGGCAGGTGAGAACCTGCCCGGTTCGACGGGTCGCGAAAGCGGATCCGAACCGCGGAGCGCAGCGACGCGGGCCCGAAGGGTGAGGCATCGCAAAATGCCGAATAATCCTGCCGCCCCAGCCAAATAAAGCCTCGTAACAGCGCGCTTGAACCGGTCAGCGCAGCGACGCGGGGCTTAAAGAAGCGGGTGAGACGGCGCAGCGTTCGTCGCAGCACTCGCCCGAATCATGCATCGCCAATACGCGTTGCAATGTGGCCGACGAATTTTCGTCGGCCGTCGCTCATTTCAATCGACAGCACGGCAGCACGAACCCATGGCGGACTCCAGGTTGATGGTCTTTACCGGCAACGCCAATCCGGCGTTGGCCAAGGATGTGGCCGGCTACCTCAAGTTGCCCGTGGGCAAGGCGAATGTCGGCAAGTTCTCCGACGGTGAAATCACGGTCGAGATCGAGGAAAACGTGCGCGGTCGCGACGTGTTCGTGGTCCAGCCCACTTGCCGGCCGACCAACGACAACGTCATGGAGCTGCTGATGCTCATCGATGCCCTGCATCGTGCATCGGCAGGGCGCATCACGGCGGTGATCCCGTATTTCGGCTATGCCCGCCAGGACCGGCGCCCGCGCAGCGCTCGCGTGCCGATTTCGGCCAAGGTGGTCGCCAGTATGCTCGGCGCGGTGGGTACCGATCGCGTGCTCACGGTGGATCTGCATGCCGACCAGATCCAGGGCTTTTTCGACATGCCCGTGGACAACGTCTATGCCTCGCCGGTGCTGCTCGGAGATATCTGGCGCCAGAAAGACGAGAAGTTGATCGTCGTTTCGCCGGACGTCGGCGGCGTGGTGCGTGCCCGGGCGCTGGCCAAGCGTCTCGAGGACGCGGATCTGGCGATCATCGACAAGCGCCGGCCTAAGGCCAACGAAGCCAAGGTGATGAACATCATCGGCGACGTCAGCGGCAAGACCTGCATCATGGTCGACGACCTGGTGGACACGGCGGGCACGCTCTGCCAGGCCGCCGACGCGCTCAAGAACCAGGGCGCGACCAAGGTCAAGGCCTATGTGACGCACCCGGTGCTGTCGGGCAAGGCGATCGAAAACATCAGCAACTCGCGCCTGGACGAACTGGTGGTCACCGACACCATTCCGCTCTCGCCGGATGCCGCGGCCTGCGGCAAGATTCGCCAGCTGCATATCGCCGCGCTGCTTGCTGAAACCATCCGCCGGGTCAGCAACGAGGAGTCGGTGTCCACGCTTTATGTCGACTAGCGTGAATTTCCGGCCTTACGGGTCGTGCATTTGACGCTCAAGCGCGTATACTACGCGGTCTTTTGAGATCGGTGGGCGGCGGCCCGCCATGAAAACAACGATCGAGCGACCGGCGGGAACCCCGGCGGCCGTCCTTATTATTGGAGCGAATCGATATGGAAGCTTTCGAGCTGAATGCGGAAAAACGTACCGCGAAGGGCCGCGCCGAGAACCGTCGCCTGCGTCGTGAAGGCCGTGTGCCGGCCATCATTTACGGCGGTAACGGCGAGCCGGTGATGCTGACGTTCGAGCACAACGACCTCGAGCATCATCTGGACAACGAGGCATTCTTTTCGCACATCATCAAGATTCACGTTAACGGCGGCCAGACCGAGGAAGTCGTACTGCGTGATCTGCAGCGTCATCCGGCCAAGCCCTTCATCGAGCATGCCGATTTCCTGCGCATCGTTGCGGGTGAAGCGCTGCGCATGAGTGTGCCGCTGCACTTCGTCGGCGAAGACGAATGCCCGGGGGTGGCCGACGAAGACGGCGTTGTTCAGCACAACATGAACGACATCGAGATCGAGTGTCTGCCGCGCAACCTGCCGGAGTACATCGAGGTCGACTGCTCGAAGCTGCATCTGCACGACTCGGTGCACCTGAGCGAACTCGTGCTGCCCGAAGGCGTCGAGATCGTCGAACTGATGGGCGACGAGGAAGACCAGCACGACCGCACTGTGGTTTCCGTGCAGGTTCCGCGCGCCGCCATCGAGCTGGAAGCAGAGGAAGAGGCCGAAGCCGAAGCGGCCGCCGCCGAAGCCGAGGAAGGGGAAGAAGGCGAGTCCGAGGAAGGCGCCAGCGACGGCGATTCCGACGAGTCCGGCGACGACAACAGCGACGACGAAGACAAATAGTCTTCGTTCTTCGCTGACTTTCGTCGTGCGAGCCCGGCACCACGGTGCAGCGTGAGCGATCCGATTCGCGCCATCGTGGCGCTGGGCAATCCCGGCGCCGAGCACGTCAGCGACCGGCACAATGTCGGTTTCTGGCTGGCTGACCGACTCGCCGACCGCTGGCGTGTCTCACCAGCGGCAGAACGCAAGTTCAAGGGCGAGCTCGCACGCCATGGCATGGGCGACGCCACGGTCTGGCTGCTCAAGCCATTGACCTTCATGAACAAAAGTGGCGAAGCGGTGCAACCGCTTTGTGCATTCCACAAGATCGCGCCTGAAAGCGTACTCGTCGTGCACGACGATCTGGATCTGCCGGCCGGCACTGCGCGGCTGAAGCAATCCGGCGGCCACGGCGGCCACAACGGCCTGCGCGACATCACCCGCGTTATCGGGAGCCAGTACCGCCGCCTGCGTATCGGTATCGGTCACCCCGGCGACAGCGCACGCGTGCTGTCGCATGTTCTGGGCACGCCCGCGCCCGACGAGCGTATCGAGATCGACAACGCTATCGATGCCGGTATCGCGGCGCTCGAAGTCGTGCTCGACAAGGGCTGGGATCACGGCGCCCAGCAACTCAATTCCCGCAAGGCTTCCTAGGACAGCTATGGCACTTCAGGTCGGTATTGTCGGACTGCCCAACGTGGGCAAGTCCACGCTCTTCAACGCGCTTACCGCGGCCGAGATTCCGGCCGAGAACTATCCGTTCTGCACCATCGACCCGAACGTAGGTGTTGTGACTGTGCCGGACCCCCGGCTCAACGCCCTGGCAGCGATCGCCAGCCCCGAGAAGACGCTGCCGACGACCATCGAGTTTGTCGATATCGCCGGCCTCGTGGCGGGCGCTTCCACCGGCGAAGGCCTGGGCAACCAGTTTCTTGCCAACATTCGCGAGACGGACGCCATCCTGCACGTGGTCCGCTGTTTCGACGACGACGACGTCATGCACGTCTCGGGCCGGGTCGATCCGATCGCCGATATCGAAACCATCGATACCGAACTCGCGCTCGCCGACCTGACCACGGTCACGCGCGCAGCCGAGCGCACGGCCAAGGCGGCGAAATCCGGCGACAAGACCGCGAAGCGCAACGCCGAGCTGTTCGAGCGGGTGCGCGAGCACCTCGACACGGGCGCGCCGGTGCGGGCCATGAATCTGAGCGACGACGACCGGCTCGCGCTGCGCGAACTGCACCTGATCACCGCCAAGCCGGCACTGTTCGTGGCCAACGTCGACGAGGAAGGCTTCGAGAACAACCCGCTGCTCGATCGTGTCTCCGAACACGCCGCGGCGCAGAATGCGCCGGTGGTCGCGGTGTGCGCCGCACTAGAAGGCGAGCTTGCCCAGCTCGACGGCGACGACAAGAACGAGTTTTTGGCCGATCTCGGCCTCGACGAGCCGGGCCTGGATCGCGTGATCCGTGCCGCCTACGAACTGCTTGGCCTGCAGACGTTCTTCACTGCGGGGCCGAAAGAGGTGCGGGCATGGACCGTGCGCCGCGGCGCGACGGCGCCACAGGCCGCCGGCGTGATTCATACCGATTTCGAGCGTGGTTTCATCCGCGCCGAGGTCATCGGCTACGACGATTATGTCGAGCTCAAGGGCGAGAAGGGGGCCAAGGAAGCCGGCCGCCAGCGGCTCGAGGGCAAGGAATACGTGATGACGGAAGGCGACGTCGTGCACTTCCGTTTCAACGTCTGAAACCGGCGCTGCGAAATACGTGCCAGCCGTTGTCCCGCAAGGGTTGACACGGCGGCCGTCGGCGAAGAAACTACGCGGCTTTCCGGCTATGTAGCTCAGGGGTTAGAGCATCGCATTCATAATGCGAGAGTCGGTGGTTCAAATCCACCCATAGCCACCAGGCGACGTGCACCTTCGATTCGTCGGAGGTTGAAAGGGACCCGGCAAGGCGCCGGGTCCCTTTTTTTTTGGCTCATGCCCGCGAGGCGCCGGCAGCGCCGTCCCATCCGGCGCGCACCGTGATTCCACGGGTCTGCCGAGCCGGGGTGACCTGATAGACTTCGACCTTTATGCGGCAGTCCACCCGACGTATGGCCAATTCTTCCGACCGTAGAGACCGGAAACCGCTCAAGCTCAAGACAGGCTCCTTCGATCGCAATGCGGCGATGGCGCGCATGGGCGTGATGGCCGGCGCCTCGTTCGCCGGCCACACGCTCGGCAACATGTTCCGCAGCAAGGAAAGCAAGGAGCGCCGCAACCGCGATTTCTACGTCAAGCAGGCCCAGTTTCTTGCCGACGAACTCGGCCAGCTCAAGGGCAGCGTGATGAAGGTCGGGCAGATGCTGTCTGTCTACGGCCAGTACTTCATGCCGCCCGAGGCTATCGAGGTGCTGCGCAGCCTGCAGGACGACAGCCCGCCGGTGGCGTGGGAAGAGCTCGAGCCGGTCGTGGTCCAGCGCCTGGGCAAGAAGCGCCTGTCCGAGCTGGATATCGACCCGGAGCCGCTGGCGGCCGCTTCGCTGGGTCAGGTCCACCGTGCGCGACGCCGGTCGGACGGCCTCGAACTGTGCGTGAAGATTCAGTATCCGCGGCTGGCAGATGCCATCGACAGCGATATCCGCACGCTCACGCAGATCGTGCGCCTGGCGCGCCTCGTGCCCAAGGGCATGGAGCTGAACGCGATCATGGAAGAGGTTCGCGAGATGATCTACCGCGAGGTGGATTACGACCGCGAACTGCGCATGACGCGCGAGTTCGCGCGTCGGCTCGAGGGCGACGATCGCTATGTGGTGCCGCAGGTCTTTCCCGAGTACTCCACCGAGACCGTGCTGGTGACGTCCTTCGAGTCCGCGCATCACGTCCAGAGCGAGGCCGTGCAGCAGCTCGACCAATCCCGGCGCAATGCGCTCGGCCGGCAGGCGCTGGATCTGTTCTTTCGCGAGTTCTTTGTCTGGGGCATCGTCCAGACCGACCCGCATTTCGGCAACTACAAGATCCGGCTGCAGGACGATGGCCCGGATCAGATGGTGCTGCTGGATTTCGGCGCCACCCGCGAGTTCGCACCGCGCTTTCTGGGCTCCTATTACGACGTGGTCGCCGGGGCCTTCGAGAAAGACGCCAAGCGACTGATCGACGGCGCCATCGGCATCAATCTGCTGCGTCGCGATTCGCCGCAGCATGTGTTCGACGCCTTCGCGCGTGTGGGCATGCTCATGATCGAGCCGTTTGCCGACGACCCGCCCGACGAACTCGCCACCGCCGACGGGGCCTATCGCTGGGGCGAGTCGGATCTGCCGTTTCGGGTATCCCGTGCCGTATCGGATGCCGCGATTTCCCGGTGGTTCCGCATTCCGCCGCGTGAGATCGTATTCCTGCATCGGCGCATGGGCGGTGTGTTCGTGCTGCTTGCCGTACTCGAAGCCGAGGTCGACGCCCGCGACATGCTGGCCGAATATCTCTATCGCGAAACGGACGAGGCGCCTGCCGAGCGCCCCTGAATCAAGACGACGCGGCAAGCGATCCCGGCCCGGACATCGCGCCGCGATTCATTTCACGAGGAAAACCGTAGATGAAGTTCGAGGAAACCTTCGATTTCGATCATTCCGCCGCCACCATGATGCGGATGTTCACCGACCAGGATTACTTTCTGCACAAGTACGAGCGCCTGGGCGGCGGCCGCAAGCCCGAGCTCGTCGATACGCAGAAGAGTGACGCGCGTTTCTCGATCACGGTCCGCCACGCGCTGGACGCCAACAAGCTGTCGTTTCCGGACATCGTGCGCAAGCGCATCGGTGATCGCGTCATGCTGCGCCAGACCGACGTCTGGGAGATTGCCAAGCAGAGCGGGCGTATCGATATCGATATCGAGAAGACCCCGGTGGATATCGCCATCGATCTGCGGCTGAGCGAGCACGACGGCAAGGCGCGCCTGACCCTGAATTTCGATATCGATGCCCAGGTCCCGCTCGTCGGCGGCAAGATCGAGAAAGCGATCGCCGGCCCGATTACCGATCGCTTCCATCGCGACATGGTGCTGTCTAACGAGATGGCGAGCGACTACGCCGCGGCCTGATCGTGACCGACGATCGCCAGCAGGAACACGCGTCGCACGAGGACGACACCCAAGGCCCGCCCACGCTCTGGCAGAGCTGGATGAGCGTGATGGCCGCATTCTTCGGCGTGCAGTCCAGTGCCAACCGCGAGCGCGATTTCACCCGCGGCAAGGCGAGTCACTTCATCCTGCTCGGGCTGCTGGCGACCGTGCTTCTGATCGCGGTGCTGGTGGGCTTGGTGAAACTGGCCACCACGCTAGCCGGCTGAAGCGGGCCGCTCAGCCGTCCGCAGGCGTTTCGCTGGCCAGGCGCTTGAGTTTGTAGAGCAGGTCCAACGCTTCACGCGGCGTCATGTCGTCGCAGTCGAGATCGATAATCGCCTCATGCAGCGGATCGGGCTCGGGGGGTGTCGTCACCTCCGGCGCCGGTTCGAACAGGCCCATCTGCGGGCCACTCTCGGCTCGGGACTGCGCTTCGAGTTCGGCCAGGTGTTTTTCCGCCTGGCGAATCACCGTACGCGGCACGCCGGCGAGCGCGGCGACCTGCAGGCCGAAGCTGCGCGAGGCCGGCCCCGGTCGGATCGCGTGCAGGAACACCAGTTTTTGCTCGCCGCCGCTGTTGTAATCGGCCACCTCGAAATGCGCGTTACGGCTGGCCGGCCAGTCCTCGGCAAGCTGCGTGAGCTCGAAGTAATGGGTCGCGAACAGGGTATAGGCCTGATTGTGCCGGGCGAGCCGCTCGGCCACCGCGCGCGCCAGTGCGAGGCCGTCGTAGGTCGAGGTGCCGCGCCCGATCTCGTCGAGCAGGACGAGCGAGCGATCGGTGGCGTGATGCAGGATCTGCGCGGTCTCGCTCATCTCGACCATGAAGGTCGACTGGCCGGCAGATAGATCGTCGCCCGCGCCGATACGCGTGAAGATGCGATCCAGCGGGCCGACGCAGGCGGCCTCGGCCGGCACGAAGCTGCCGATATGCGTGAGCAGCACGATCAGCGCGGTCTGGCGCATATAGGTGGACTTGCCGCCCATGTTCGGGCCGGTGATCAGCAGCAGGCGGCAGTCGTCGTTCAGTTCGGTGTCGTTGGCGACGAACGGCGTGTCGGAAAAGCGCTCCACGACGGGATGCCGGCCGCCGGTGATCTGGATGCCCGGCGTGTCGGTCAGCGTGGGCGCGACCCAGTGATAGTCGAGCGCGCAGCGGCTGAGCGCGCAGAGCACGTCCAGACTGGCCAGCCCGGCCGCGATGGCCTGCAGTTTGGGCAGATGCGCGGCGAGCGTCTCGACGAGTTCGGCGTAGAGTGCCTTTTCGCGGGCCAGCGCCCGCTCGCGGGCCGAAAGCACCTGATCCTCGAACTTCTTGAGTTCCGGCGTGATATAGCGTTCGACGGCCTTGAGGGTCTGGCGACGCTGGTAATCCATCGGCGCCTTGTCGGCATGCACGCGGCCCATCTCGATGTAATAGCCGTGCACGCGGTTGTAGCCGACCTTGAGCGTTTCCACGCCCGTACGTTCGCGCTCGCGCGTTTCCAGCTCGGCAAGAAAGCCGTCGGCATTGGCCGACAGGTCGCGCAGTTCATCCAGCGTGTCGTCGTAGCCGCGCGCGATCACGCCGCCGTCGCGAATCACCACGGGCGGGTTGTCGATCACCGCGCGCTCGAGCAGGGCGTGGACGTCTTCGGCCGGGTCGATCTGCTCGTGCAGGGCAGTCAGCAACGGGGCGTCAAGGCTTGCCAGCGTCCTGCGGATCGCCGGCAGCGCGGCGAGCGCGCGGGTCAGCCCGGACAGATCGCGCGGGCGCGCGGAGGCGAGCGCGATGCGGGTGGCGATACGTTCGACATCCGGGACTTCCTTGAGCCGTTCCGACAACCCGGCATGACTGCCCGACAGCAGCGTTTCGATCGCCAGATGGCGATGACGCAGAATATCGAAGTTGCGTAGCGGCTCGGCCAGCCAGCGGCGCAGCGCACGGGCGCCCATGGGCGTGGCACAGCGATCCAGAAGGCCCACCAGGCTGTGTCGCGTGTCGCCCGAGGCGCTGTGTTCGATTTCGAGATTACGACGGGTAGCCGCGTCGAGCACCAGCGTGTCGGTGACGGCGTAGGTGCGCAGGCTCTTGATATGCGACAGCGCAGCCTGTTGCGTAGCTTCGACGTAGTCGACCAGCGCGCCGGCCGCGGCAATCGCGCGCGGCAGATCCGCACAGCCGAAGGCATCCAGCTGCGCGACTTCGAAGAAGCCTTCCAGGCGTCGGCGCGCGCTCACGGCGTCGAACAGCCAGCTCGGCCGTCGCGTGATCGCCACGCCGTCGCTCGGCAGCGCCAGGGTGGATTGTTCGCCGACCACGATCTCTGCCGGATCGAGCCGGGCCAGCTCGGCGGCGAGCGCGGTTTCGTCGGCCACTTCGGTCACCGCGAAATCGCCGCGTGCCAGCTCCAGCACGGCAATGCCGATGGCCCGCTTGGCGGGCGCGAGCGCAACGATCAGATTCGCGCGCCGGGCCTCGAGCAGCGCGTCGTCGGTGACGGTGCCGGGGGTGACGACACGCACGACTTCGCGCTTGACCGGACCCTTGGTGGTGCCCGGCGCTTCGAGCTGTTCGCAGATGGCGATCGACTCGCCCTTCGCAATCAGGCGCGCGAGATAGTTTTCCGCCGCGTGATAGGGCACGCCGGCCATCGGGATGGAGCGGCCCGCCGACTCGCCGCGCGCGGTCAGGGTGATGTCGAGCAGTTCCGCGGCGCGGTGCGCATCGTCGAAGAACAGCTCGTAGAAATCGCCCATGCGATAGAACAGCAGCATGTGCGGATAGTCCGCCTTGATGCCGAGATACTGGCGCATCATTGGCGTGTGTTGACTTAGGTCCTGTTCACGTTTCATACAGCGACGCGCCGACGACTATTTTTTTGCAAGACAAGGCGCAGCGAGAGCGGTGTAGCTCCGCTACATGAGCGAGCGGTAACGCGGTATTGCAGAAAAATAGTCCTCGTCCCTTCGGGTTGCGGCCCAAAACCGCGCCATCCGGCGTTGCAGAGCTTGACCGCAGAATAGCTGCGGCCTGCGCCCTGCGCCTTGACTGGCACGATTTTGGGTCGCAACGCGGCGCTGTATGAAACGTAAACAGAACCTCTCTCGGGCGATATTTCGTTGCGTTGTTCGCCGGTGCGGGATGCGCTCATGAAGCTGTCTTGGTCCGTGCAAACGCCAGGTACGGGGCCGGCCATGGCCGGCGGGGGCGCAATTGTAGACGCCGGGGCCTCTCTTCGCAGGCACGAGTTGGCATACTACGTCGGATGATTGCTGCCTACGATGCCCAGAAATCCATCGCCAACCTCGTCGAACAGCTCGCGACTCTGCTGCCGGGCCGTGCCCAGACGCTGGCCACGGCCGAGTCGTGCACCGGCGGCATGATTGCGGCGGCCTGTACCGACCGCGCAGGCAGTTCCGCGTGGTTCGAGCGCGGCTTCGTGACCTATTCCAATGCCGCCAAACAGGCATGTCTGGATGTGCCCGAGGCGTTGCTGGCCGCACACGGTGCGGTCAGCGAGCCGGTTGTCGCGGCCATGCTGGAAGGCGCGCTCGCCCACAGCCCGGCAGATTGGGCCATTGCGGTGTCGGGCGTCGCCGGGCCGGACGGCGGCAGTGACGACAAGCCCGTCGGCACCGTGTTCATCGGCTGGATGGCGCGCGGACAGCGCCCCGATGTGGTGCGTTATCAGTTCGAAGGCGAGCGCGCCGAAGTACGTCGGCAGAGCGTGGTGGCAGCGCTGGTCGGCCTGCGCGAACGCGCCGACGCCCAGTAGCGCAGCCAGCCGGTCGTGGATGCGCAGGGCCCGGTTGCGCGCCGCTTTCGCGTGTTCTTCGCGCTGATGCCGCCCGAGCCGGTCGCACGGCAGATCGTCGACCGGGCTCGCGCGCTCGATGTGGGTGGCCGCGCGGTCAGTCGCGAGCGTCTGCATCTCACGCTGGCCTTCATGGGCAACGTCGACCGCGCCGCGCTCGATGCGCTCATCGCCCGGGCCGATTCGGTGCAGTTGTCCTGTTTCGATCTGGTTCTGGATCAGGCCGGCACATTTCGCCGCGCTGGTATCAACTGGCTCGCCCCCAGCGCGCCGCCGGTCGAACTGCTGGATTTGTCGGCGAAACTGTATAAAAATACACGCGCCGATATTGATAACACCGTTTTCCGGCCGCATGTCACGATCAGCCGACTGTCGCCCGCCCTGAAGGCGCAGCCCATTTCGCCGATTCAATGGTCCGTACGTGCCTTTTCGCTGGTTGCCAGTGGCGACAACGGCGCGCCGGGCACGTACATACAACTGCGGCAGTGGCCGCTTTCGACGCCCTCGGTGGGGTTGCGCGGGTTATGAAATAATGGCCCCGACTGAACGAATTCGATACGCCCTGCGGCTGCGGGCCGCAATCGTATCCTCATGAAAAGTGACGAAAACTATGGACGAAGATCGTAAAAAGGCACTGGCCGCCGCACTGAGCCAGATCGAGCGCCAGTTTGGCAAGGGCTCGGTGATGCGCATGGGCGATCAGGACACCACCAACATCCCGTCCATCTCGAGCGGCTCGCTGACGCTGGACATCGCGCTGGGCATCGGCGGCTATCCGCGCGGGCGCGTGATCGAGATCTACGGCCCGGAGTCCTCGGGCAAGACCACGCTCACGCTGCAGGCCATTGCGGAATGTCAGAAGGCCGGGGGAACGGCGGCCTTCATCGACGCCGAGCACGCACTCGACCCAACCTATGCCGAAGCGCTCGGCGTGGATATCGAGAATCTGCTGATCTCGCAGCCCGATACTGGTGAACAGGCACTCGAGATCGCGGACATGCTGGTGCGTTCTGCGGCGGTGGATATCGTGGTTGTCGACTCGGTTGCCGCGCTCACGCCCAAGGCCGAGATAGAGGGCGAGATGGGCGATTCGCATGTTGGCCTGCAGGCACGCCTGATGAGCCAGGCGCTGCGCAAGCTCACCGCCAATATCAAGCGCACCGGCACCACGGTGATGTTCATCAACCAGATCCGGATGAAGATCGGGGTGATGTTCGGCAGCCCGGAAACCACCACCGGTGGCAACGCGCTCAAGTTCTATGCCTCCCAGCGACTGGATATCCGCCGTATCGGCGCGATCAAGAAGGGCGACGAGGTGATCGGCAACGAAACGCGCGTGAAGGTGGTCAAGAACAAGATGGCGCCGCCGTTTCGCAAGGCCGAGTTCGAGATCCTCTACGGCGAGGGCAGCTCGCGCGAGGGCGAGATCATCGACCTGGGCGTGGCCAACAATCTCATCGAAAAGGCCGGTTCCTGGTACTCCTACAACGGCGACCGTGTCGGGCAGGGCAAGGACAATGCCCGCAACTTCCTCAAGGAAAACCCCGACATCGCCCAGCAGCTCGAAGACGCACTGCGCGAGAAACTCTTGGCGCCCAAGCGCCGCAAGAAGGACGAAGACACGGGCGCCGCAGCCGGCGAAGACGAGAACCCGGATCTGCTCGGCTCCGCGCAGAGCGGCGGCCAGAGCAGCTAGCGCCGTCGGCATCACCCCGCGATCGTGAGCTACGCCGACGATAACGAGCCGCTCGACCCCGACGCCGAGCGGCTTGCGGTGCGCAAGCGGGCGATGGATCTGCTGGCCCGGCGTGAGCATGCGCCGGCCGAACTCTCGGCCAAGCTGGCCAAGCGCGATCACGACCGGGATATCGTCGCGGCCGTGCTCGACGAACTCATCGACGATGGTCTGCTGTCTGAAAGCCGGTATGCGGACGCCCTGGTTTCCTCGCGTGCGTCGCGCGGCACGGGGCCGGTACGTATTCGCGCGGAACTGGCGGCCGTTCACGTGTCGGATTTCGAGATCGACCGCGCACTCGAAGACGCCGAAGTCGACTGGCATGCCCTGGCCGAGCAGGTGCGCCGCAAGCGTTTCGGTGCCGAGATGCCCCAGGACTTTCCCGCCAAGGCCAAGCAGATGCGTTTTCTGCAGCGGCGCGGCTTCGATGGCGACCAGCTGCAGGCCGCGTTCGACGATTGATCACCGCCGGGCGTCGGCGGAAGATGGCGGAAATCGCTTGCGCGGAGGTTCTGGATGAAGATAACGGCCGAAATCTGTGTCATACCGATGGGCGCCGGCGTGTCGGTGTCGCGCTTCGTGGCGGCATGCCGCCCGATACTGGAAGCGGCCGGGCTCAATCCCGTGCTGCATGCCTACGGCACCAACGTGGAAGGCGAATGGGACGACGTGTTTGCCGCATTCAAGGAATGCCACCAGACCATCCACGATCTGGGCGCGCCACGGGTGTTCACGACCATCAAGGTCGGTAGCCGCACCGATCGCCCGCAAAGCAACCAGGACAAGATCGACAGCATTCACGCCGGCGGCTGATCGGTGTCGAATGGCGGTAGGGCGGCTGCGGGTGCTCTGCTAGACTAGCGGGCTGTTTGGCCCACGCTGATTACGTTCAAGAGGCGCCTGCCCATGATGTCCACCAACGCGTTGCGCGCGCGTTTCGTCGAATATTTCGAACGGCACAAGCATCGATTCGTTGCCTCCAGCAGCCTGGTGCCGGCTTCGGACCCCACCCTGCTGTTCACCAATGCCGGCATGGTCCCGTTCAAGGACGTGTTCCTCGGTCGGGACAAGCGCGACTACAACCGCGCGGTGTCTTCGCAGCGCTGCGTGCGCGCCGGCGGCAAGCACAACGATCTCGAGAACGTCGGCTATACGGCGCGGCACCACACGTTTTTCGAGATGCTGGGCAACTTCAGCTTCGGCGATTACTTCAAGCGCGAAGCCATTCATTTCGCGTGGGAATTCCTCACCGTCGAGCTCGAACTGCCGGCCGAGAAGCTGTGGGTTACGGTCTACGAGGAAGACGAGGAAGCCGCGCGCATCTGGCTCGACGAGATCGGCGTGTCCGAGGACAGCTTTTCGCGCATCGGGGCCAAGGACAACTTCTGGCAGATGGGCGACACCGGCCCCTGCGGGCCGTGTTCCGAGATCTTCTACGATCACGGTGATCATATCGACGGCGGCCCGCCCGGCACGCCGGAAGAAGACGGCGACCGCTTTGTCGAGATCTGGAACCTCGTGTTCATGCAGTACGACCGCCAGCCCGATGGCGAGATGCTGGATCTGCCCAAGCCGTCGATCGACACGGGCATGGGCCTGGAACGCATCGCCGCGGTCATGCAGGGCACGCACGACAACTACGAGATCGATGTCTTCAAGACGCTGATGGCCGCGGCGGCCGACGCCGTGGGCATGGCCCCGGACAGCCGACACGCTTCGCTCAAGGTCGTGGCCGATCATATCCGCGCCACTGCGTTTCTGATCACCGACGGCGTGATGCCGGCCAATGAAGGTCGCGGCTACGTGCTGCGCCGGATCATGCGGCGCGCCATTCGCCACGGCCACAAGCTGGGCGCCACCGGCACGTTCTTCTACAAGCTGGTCGCGCCGCTGGTCGAGCTGATGGGCGAGGCGTTTCCGGAGCTGGCCGAATCGCAGGCGCAGATCGAGCGCGTCGTCGAGCAGGAAGAACAGCGCTTCGCGCTCACGCTGGCCCAGGGGCTGCGCATTCTCGAGGATGCCATCGGCGCGATGAGCGGCACCGAAATTCCCGGCGAGACGGTGTTCAAGCTGTACGACACCTACGGCTTTCCGGTCGATCTGACCAACGACGTGGCCCGCGAGCGCGGCCTGACGCTGGACACTCGCGGCTTCGATGCCGAGATGAGCGCCCAGCGCGAGCGTGCCCGCGCGGCCAGCCAGTTCGGCGCGGATTATCACGCCAGGCTGGACGTCAGCGACGCCACCGAATTCATCGGCTATACCGAAACGCAGGGCAGCGCGCGCCTGCTCAGTACGATCCAGAACGAACAGCCGGTGGACCGACTGGCAGCCGGCGACGAAGGGGTGCTGGTACTCGATCGCACGCCGTTCTACGGTGAGTCGGGCGGTCAGGTGGGCGATCAGGGCGTTATCGAGGCCGACGGCGCGCAATTCGTCGTCACCGATACCCAGAAGCAGAACGGCGTGTTCCTGCACTTCGGGCGCGTCGAGTCGGGCGAGTTCGCCGCCGATCTCGCCGTGGAGGCCAGGGTGGATGTCGAGCGCCGGCAGGCGATCGAACTCAATCACACCGCCACCCATCTGCTGCATGCCGCGCTGCGCGAGACCCTGGGCACGCACGTGCGCCAGAAGGGTTCGATGGTTGCGCCGGATCGGCTGCGTTTCGACTTTGCCCATTACGAATCGGTCACCGCCGAGGCGCTCGCCGATATCGAGGCCCAGGTGAATGCGCGGGTTCGCGAGAACATCACGGGCGAGTTCTACGTACGCAGCTACGACGAGGCGATCGCCGAGGGCGCGCTGGCGTTTTTCGGCGAGAAGTACGGCGACGAGGTACGCGTGGTGCGCTTCGGCGACTACTCGGTCGAGCTGTGCGGCGGCACGCATGTGCCCGCCAGTGGCGCAATCGGCCTGGTCAAGATCACCGAGGAACGCGGTGTTGCCGCGGGCGTGCGTCGCCTGGAGGCCGTCACCGGCGGCCACGCACTCAAATGGGTGCAGGATGCGTCGGCACGCGAGATTCGTGTGGCGTCGCGTCTGAAGGCGGCCCCGGCAGAGCTCGAGGACAAGCTCGAGCGCATGCTCGAACGGGTCGCCGGGCTGGAGAAACAGCTCGACCAGGCCAACCAGAAACTTGCCGCCAGCCAGGGTGACGATCTGGCCGACAGCGCGCGCGAAATCGGCGGTGCGCAGGTCGTGGTAAGGCGCATGGACGGTGCCGATCGCAAGGTCCTGCGCGAAACGGTCGACGCGCTCAAGAACAAGCTCGACAACGCGGTGGTCGTGCTCGGCGCGGCGGCCGACGGCAAGGTCGCACTGATCGCGGGTGTGGCCAAGAGCCAGAGCAAGGCGGCTCCGGCCGGCGACCTGGTGAACTTCGTTGCCGAGCAGGTGGGCGGCAAGGGCGGCGGCCGGCCGGACATGGCCCAGGCCGGGGGCAGCGACGCCGGCAAGCTCGATGCCGCTCTCGAAAGCGTTTACGGTTGGATAGAACAGCGACTCGGCTAGCGCGACACGCTGGCAGGACTCTTGCTGAGTTTCCTTAGTACAATCGAATTTTCACATCGGCGCGGGCGCGTGCCCGGCAAGGAAGACGATATTCCATGGCATTGATTGTCCAGAAATACGGCGGGTCTTCCGTCGGCACGGTCGACAAGATCAAGCGCATCGCCCAGAAGATCAAGGGCTATCGCGACAACGGCGACGAGGTGGTCGTCGTGGTGTCCGCCATGGGCGGCGAAACCGACCGCCTGCAGGGCCTGGCCGACGAACTGGAGGGTCGTCCGGTCGCCCGCGAGATGGACGTGCTGCTGTCCACGGGCGAGCAGGTCACGATCGCGCTGCTGTCGATGGCCTTGCGCCACGCCGGCGTGTCCGCGCGTTCGTTCACCGGCTGGCAGGTGCCCATCGTCTCCGATGAATCGCACGCCAAGGCCCGTATTCAAAGCATCGAGCCGGACAACCTGCGCAGCGCGCTGGACGACGGCAACGTGGCCGTGGTCGCCGGTTTTCAGGGCGTGACCGAGAGCAACGAAATCTCGACGCTCGGCCGCGGCGGTTCGGACACGACCGCGGTCGCGCTCGCCGCGGCTCTGGGCGCCGACGAATGTCAGATCTACACGGACGTGGACGGCGTCTATACCACCGACCCGCGCGTGGTGTCCGGCGCGCGTCGTCTGGAACAGATCACCTTCGAGGAAATGCTCGAGATGGCCAGTCTCGGTTCCAAGGTGCTGCAGATTCGCGCCGTGGAATTCGCCGGCAAGTACGGCGTGCCGCTGCGCGTGTTGTCCACCTTCGACGACGGCCCCGGCACGCTCATCACATTGGAGAATCAAGTGGAAGAACCGATCATTTCCGGCATCGCCTTCACCAAGGACGAAGCCCAGCTCACCGTGCTCGGCGTGCCCGACCGGCCCGGTATCGCCTACGCCCTGCTGGGCCCGATCGGCGAGAACAACATCGAAGTCGACATGATCCTGCAGAACGTCTCGGGCGATTCGAGCAGCGATTTCACGCTTACCGACTTCACCTTCACGGTGCACACCCGTGATTTCGACGCGGCCAAGGACCTGCTGGAGAAGGCCGCGAAGGATCTCGGTGCGCGCGATGTCTCGGGGCAATCCGGCATCGCCAAGGTCTCGCTCGTAGGTGTGGGCATGCGTTCGCATGCGAACGTCGCCGCGCGCATGTTCAAGGTGCTGGCGAACGAGAACATCAACGTGCGCATGATCTCGACCACCGAGATCAAGATCTCGATCGTGATCGAAACCAAGTATCTCGAGCTGGCGGTGCGCGCGCTGCACGACGAGTTCGATCTCGACGAAGAACCGAAGAAGGTGGAAAGCGAGCTCACGCCTTCGGCCGAGCAGGGCTAGTACAGGCCGTGCTCGTGTTCGAGCGCCGCGCGGGCGAAGCGCTGCAGCTGGGCGACGAGGTCGAGGTGCGCGTGCTCGATACCGATGGGCAGACGGTGCGTATCGGGGTCGAGGCGCCGCGCGACGTGCGTATACAGGCTGTGGATGCGGCGCCCGCCGAAGGGGATCCGGACACCGGGGCAAATCAAAAGTAGACAAGGGGTTTACCCGGGCCGGTTCCACCGGTATTATTCGCGGCCTTGAACGAATGAGAGTTCGCTCTCGCAAGGCCGCTACTCCAGTAAGTCGGTTTGTTCGAACAGTCGACGCAAACGGCTCCAAAGAACAGCGGTTGCGTTCTGAAGGACAAAGAATTTCAGGAGAGGTGGCCGAGTGGCTGAAGGCGCTCCCCTGCTAAGGGAGTAAGGGGTTTATAGCCTCTTCGAGGGTTCGAATCCCTCCCTCTCCGCCATGACAACCAGTCAAGGGCCCGTAGCTCAGTTGGATAGAGCGTGCGGCTACGAACCGCAAGGTCGGGAGTTCGAATCTTCCCGGGCCCGCCATATCGAAAGGCTCTCCATACGTGGAGAGCCTTTTTTTATGCCCACGACTCATCGAACTCCCGACAAATAAAAATAGTTCGACAACCGCGCAGAGCGCGGTTGAACGGGGCGGCGTCAGCCGCACCGGCCCCGAAGGGGTGAGCCGCGCAGCGGCGAATAATCTTCCCGGGCCCGCCATATCGAAAGGCTCTCCATACGTGGAGAGCCTTTTTTTGTTTCTAACAACGCATTCGAACTGCCGACGATAAATAATCGTTCGACAGCCGCGCAGCGCGAGCTGCACGAGCCCGAAGGGCGAGCGGCGCAGCCGCGAGTAATCTTCCCGGGCCCGCCATTGCATAAAAGGCTCTCCTGTAATTGGAGGGCTTTTTTTGCCCACGACTCATCGAGCTTCCGACAAATAAAAATAGTTCGACAACCGCGCAGAGCGCGGCTAAAAGGGGCGGCGCTGGCCGCACCCGCCCGAAGGAGAGCACCTAGCCGCGGGCCGCGACGGCGCGAAAGCAGAAGTCGGTAATGGCGTCGACCAGCCGCTGCTCGTCGGCGGGTTTTTCCGTGGCCGTCACGGGGCGTACCAATGCCTCGGTGAAAGCGCCGACCAGACACGCCGCGCTCACATCGATGGACTGGTCCGGAAACTCGCCGCTCGCGATGCCGTCCCGCAGCACGTCCTGGAAAACCTCGCCGAAGCGCTCGCGGCAGACGATGCGTCCGGCGTCCACGTCTGCGTCGATGGGTTCGGCAATGAAGGCATACGCAAGATGAGGCCCCTTCAGGGCGCGACGCGTGAACGACCGGATGGCCGCACGCAGGCGATCCGCTGCCGGCTCGGGTGTCGCGATAATCCGCCGCAGAATGCCGACTTCATGGTCCACCGCATCCACCAGCGCCTGCACGTAAAGCGACGACTTGGACGGAAAGTAGCGATAGATCGCGCCGGTTGATAGTCCCACGTCGCGCGCGACTGCCGTGATCGAGACTTCCCGAAAGCCGCCCGCAGCGATCAGTTGGCGTGTCGCCCGCATGATGCGAGCGCGATTGTCGGCAAGCCGCTCTTCCATGAGCGGAGAACGCTGGTAGGCCATAAGCGAATCGATCACAAATGAATTGTGATTCGTTTTGCGAATCCGGATTCACTTGAGTATGTTGCATCTTCGAAGCGAACTCCACTGATGCGTGCCTGCGGACCGCCCCGCGGGGCGCGCGGCGGACTATCACACGGCGGCAAGGGTCGATCACGAGAGCGCAGGAGAGCAGTCATGGATCTGGCATCAATGGATTTCGGCCTCGGTGAGGATGTCGACCAGCTGCGTGAACTGGCGCGTCAGTTCGCCGGCAACGAGATCGCACCGCGCGCCGCGCAGATCGACCACGACAACGTGTTTCCGAACGAACTCTGGCCCCAGTTCGGCGATATCGGCTTGCTGGGCCTGACCGTCGATGAAGCCTATGGCGGGACCGAGCTGGGTTATCTGGCCCATGTCGTCGCGATGGAGGAGATTTCGCGCGCGTCCGCCTCGGTGGGGCTGTCCTACGGCGCGCATTCCAACCTGTGCGTCAATCAGCTGCGGCGCAACGCCAGTGACGCGCAGAAGGAAAAATACCTGCCGAAGCTCGTTTCCGGTGAGCATATCGGCGCACTCGCCATGTCCGAGCCGGGCGCGGGTTCAGACGTGGTGGGCATGAAGCTGCGCGCCGAGGCCCGCGATGACCGCTATGTGCTCAACGGCAACAAGATGTGGATCACCAACGGACCCGACGCCGACACGCTGATCGTCTACGCCAAGACCGACCCGGACGCCGGCTCGAAAGGCATCACCGCGTTCATCATCGAAAAGGATTTTCCGGGATTCTCGACCGCGCAGAAGCTCGACAAGCTGGGCATGCGTGGCTCGAACACCTGCGAGCTGGTATTCGAGGATTGCGAGGTCCCGAAAGAGAACGTGCTGGGCGAGGTGGGGCGCGGCGTGAATGTGCTCATGTCGGGCCTCGACTACGAGCGGGTCGTGCTCTCGGGTGGCCCGCTGGGAATCATGGCGGCCTGTCTGGACGAAGTCGTGCCCTACGTGCACGAGCGCAAGCAGTTCGGTCAGGCGATCGGCGAATTCCAGCTCATGCAATCCAAGCTGGCGGACATGTACGTGGGCTTCAACGCCTGTCGGGCGTACGTCTATGCCGTGGCGCGCGCCTGCGATCGCGGCCAGACCACGCGCAAGGACGCTGCGGGCGCGATTCTCTACAGCGCCGAAAAGGCGACGTGGATGGCCGGCCAGGCGATCCAGGCGCTCGGCGGCAACGGCTATATCAACGAATACGCGACCGGCCGCCTGTGGCGTGACGCCAAGCTCTACGAGATCGGCGCCGGCACATCGGAAATCCGGCGCATGCTCATCGGCCGCGAACTGTTCAACGAAAACCGCTAGGGGCGACCGATGAGCGTCATCGCCTCCAACGTCAGCACCCGCAGCGACGAGTATCGCGCCAATCATGCCGCGCTGAGCGAGCTGGTCGGTACGCTGCGACAGATCACCGAAGAAACCGCGCTCGGCGGCTCGGAATCCGCGCGCGAAAAGCATATCGATCGCGGCAAGCTGCCGGTGCGCGAGCGGATCGATCTGCTGCTCGACCCGGGCACGCCGTTTCTCGAGATCGCGCCGCTGGCCGCACACGACATGTACGACGGGCGTATCGCGGCTGCAGGCGTGGTCGCCGGCATCGGGCGTATCCAGGGCCGCGAGTGCGTGATCGTGGCCAACGACGCCACGGTGAAGGGCGGCACCTACTACCCGGTGACGGTGAAGAAACACCTGCGCGCGCAGGAGATCGCCCTCGACAATCGGCTACCCTGTATTTATCTCGTCGATTCGGGTGGCGCCTTCCTGCCGATGCAGGATGAAGTCTTTCCCGACCGCGATCATTTCGGGCGCATCTTCTACAACCAGTCGAATCTGTCCGCGCTGGGTATTCCGCAGATCGCCTGCGTGATGGGCTCCTGTACCGCCGGCGGTGCCTATGTGCCGGCGATGTCGGACGAAGCGGTGATCGTGCGCGATCAGGGCACGATCTTTCTGGGTGGTCCGCCTTTGGTGAAAGCCGCGACGGGCGAAGAAGTCAGCGCCGAGGAGCTGGGCGGCGGCGATGTACATACCCGTCTGTCCGGTGTGGCCGATCATCTGGCGGAGAACGACGCCCATGCCTTGTCGATCGTGCGTCGTATCGTCGGTCATCTGCCGGTGGCCACGCCGTCGATCGCGCAGTCGGCCACGCCCGAGCCGCCGCTCTACGACCCCGACGAGCTGTACGGCATCGTGCCGGCGGATCTGTCCAAGCAGTTCGATATCCGCGAAGTCATCGCCCGTATCGTCGACGGCTCACGGCTGGACGATTTCAAGGCGCGTTTCGGTACCACGCTGGTCACCGGCTTCGCCCATGTCCACGGTTATCCGGTGGGCATCGTCGCCAATAACGGCGTGCTGTTTTCGGAGTCCGCCGTGAAGGGCGCGCATTTCGTCGAGCTGTGTGCGCAGCGGCGTATCCCGCTGCTGTTCCTGCAGAACATCAGCGGCTTCATGGTCGGGCGCAAGTACGAGAACGAGGGCATCGCGCGCCACGGCGCCAAGCTCGTGACCGCCGTGGCCACCGCGCAGGTGCCCAAATTCACGGTGCTGGTCGGCGGCTCCTACGGCGCCGGCAACTACGGCATGTGCGGGCGCGCCTACAGCCCACGTTTTCTCTGGAGCTGGCCGAACTCGCGTATCTCCGTGATGGGTGGCGAGCAGGCCGCGCGTGTGCTGGCCACGGTACGCCGGGATGCGATGGAAGCCCGCGGCGAGCACTGGTCCGAAGCCGACGAAGCGGCTTTCAAGAAACCCACCCAGGAGCAGTTCGAGACGCAGAGCAGCCCGTACTACGCCACCGCGCGGCTCTGGGACGACGGCATCATCGACCCCGCACAGACGCGGCGCACGCTCGGTCTGGGCCTTGCCGCCGCCGCGAACGCGCCGATCGCCGAGACGCGGTTCGGCATCTTCCGCATGTAGCCGGCAGGGATCGAGACCATGTTCAAGAAGATACTCATCGCCAACCGTGGCGAGATCGCCTGCCGCATCATCGACAGCTGCCGCCGGCTGGGTGTGCGCACCGTCGCCGTGTATTCCGAAGCCGATGCGGCCGCGCGGCATGTGCGCATGGCCGACGAAGCGTTCTGCGTGGGCCCGGCCGCTTCGAGTGAGAGCTATCTGCGCGGCGCGCGGGTCATCGAGGTGGCGCAACGCGCGGGCGCTGAGGCGATCCATCCCGGTTACGGCTTCCTCTCCGAGAACGAGGCGTTTGCCCAGGCTTGCCACGACGCCGGCGTGATCTTCATCGGCCCGCCGGTGGCGGCGATTCGCGCCATGGGCGCGAAGTCTGCCGCCAAGCGCCTGATGGACGAGGCCGGCGTGCCGCTGGTGCCGGGTTACCACGGTGACGACCAGGACGCGGAGCGTCTGCAGGCCGAGGCGGATCGCATCGGCTATCCCGCGATTATCAAGGCGTCGGCCGGTGGCGGGGGCAAGGGCATGCGGGTGGTTCGCTCTGCGGATGCCTTTGCCGAGGAATTGGCGTCCTGCCGGCGCGAAGCGCGAGCCAGTTTCGGCGACGATCATGTGCTGATCGAGAAGTATCTCGAACGCCCGCGTCATATCGAAATCCAGATATTCGCGGATCAGAACTGTCAAACGATAAGCCTGTTCGAGCGCGACTGCTCGGCCCAGCGCCGGCACCAGAAAGTCGTCGAGGAAGCGCCAGCGCCCGGTATCGACGAGGCGCAGCGTGCGCGCATGGGCGAGGCGGCCTGCAACGCGGCGCGCGCGGTCGACTATGTCGGCGCGGGCACCGTCGAGTTCATCGCCGACGATAGCGGCGCGTTCTATTTCATGGAGATGAACACCCGGCTGCAGGTCGAGCATCCGGTCACGGAGATGATTACCGGACTCGACCTGGTCGAATGGCAGCTGCGCGTCGCCGCGGGCGAGTCGCTGCCGCGTAAGCCGTCGGCGCTCGCGATCGACGGTCACGCTATCGAAGTGCGGCTTTATGCCGAGGACCCGGCGCGCGGCTTTCTGCCCTCGATCGGTCGACTGGCGCATATCGTCACGCCGCCGGCATCGGCGCATGTGCGCCTGGACAGCGGCGTCGAACAGGGCGATGAAATCACGCCGCACTATGACCCGATGATCGCGAAGCTGATCGTCTGGGACAGCGACCGCGCGGTCGCGGTGGAGCGCATGTTGAGCGCGCTCGCCGACCTGCAGATCGTGGGCGTACGCCACAACGGCGATTTTCTTGGCCGGCTGATCGATCACGACGTCTTTCGTGCCGGCAAGGTCGATACCGGGCTGATCGAGCGCGAGATGGAAACGCTCGCGCCTGCGAGCCCGGATGTGCCGGCCGTGTTCTTCCACGCCGCGGCGCTGGCCCTGCTGGCCGACGAACGTGCGCGCGTCGCGACCGGCGCATCGCCCTGGGCAGCCGCCGACGGCTGGCGGCTCAATGCACGCCAGCATCGAACACTCGTGTTTACGGCCGGCGAGCAGGAGCGCGAAATCCGCGTGGCCTATGGCGACGACGCGCTCTGTTTGGACGGTGAACGGGCCGCGCTCGAACCACGTGAAGGCGCGCGCTATCGACTGATCCACGGCGCGTCGCAACAGGACGTCTCGCTGGTCGGCACGGCCGCGGCGCGCCATGTGTTCGCCGCCGGCGCCCACCACGAGATCGCCTGGCGTGATCCGCTTGCTTCCGCCGGGGCGGTGGACGATCCGCAGGCCGAGCTGACGGCCCCATGCCGGGCACGATCGTGGCCATCAATCACGACGCCGGCGCGCACGTCGAAGCCGGCACGCCGATACTCGTCATGGAAGCGATGAAGATGGAACTCACGATCAAGGCGCCGGCCAGCGGCACCGTCGTACGCTACGACTGCGCGGTAGGCGATCAGGTGGGCGAGGGCGCGGAGCTTTTCGAGTTCGAAGCCGATGCCCCAGACACATCCGCATGACGTGCACGGCGCGTTGACGCCGTAAATGAAGGAGAGGCCAATGGCCGGATTGTATTTCGAGGAATTCGAGGTGGGGCAGCGTTTCGAGCACGCGCTCACCCGTACGGCGACCGAGGCCGACAACATGCTCTTCTGCGGCATGACGATGAACCCGCAGCCGCTGCATATCGACCGTCACTTCGCCGAGCAGAGCCAGTTTGGCCAGCCACTGGTGAACAGCCTGTTCACGCTCGCGCTGATGATCGGCATATCCGTGCACGACACCACGCTGGGCACCACCGTCGCCAACCTCGGCATGACGGACACGCGCTTTCCCAACCCGGTGTTTCAGGGCGACACGATTTCGGTGGTCTCCGAGGTCGCAAGCGCACGCCGCAGCCGTTCGAAACCGGAGGTCGGCATCATCGAATTCATTCACCGCGCCTACAACCAGCGCGGCGACGAGGTGGCGACCTGCACGCGTCAGGCGATGATGCGTTGCCGGGGCGAGAGCGCGGCATGAAGGGCGTACGCTCCTATCTGTTCGTGCCCGGCGACTCGGCGCGCAAGATGGACAAGGCGGCGCAGTCGGCCGCCCATGCCTTGATTCTCGATCTCGAGGATTCGGTGGCCGCGGCGAACAAGCCGCAAGCGCTATCGACCACCTGCGAATTCCTGCACACGGCGGATGTGGCCGGCCCACGCGAACTCTGGGTGCGGCTGAACGCGTCGGACCCCGCCCAGGCGCTGACCGAGCTGGCGACCCTGCCGCTGGACCGCGTGACCGGCGTGTTCCATCCCAAACTCGAGAATCGCGAACAGCTCCTGCGAATGGGCCACTGGCTCGATGCGCTGGAAGCGCGCGATGGGCTCGCGCGGGGCGCGACCGGCATCGTCGGCATCATTACCGAGACGGCCACCGCGATGGTCGGCACTCAGGCATCGAGCCTCGCCGAAGGCCACCCGCGCCTGCGCGGCTACAGCTGGGGCAGCGAGGATCTGTCCGCCACACTCGGGCGCGTGCCGTTGCCCGGTGCGACGCCGGCACAGGAACGGCTGCTGCACACCGTGCAGATGCATTGCCTGCTGATGGCGGGCGCGGCCGGCGTCGACGCGATCGACACCATCAGCGCCAATTTCCGAGACATGAAGGCGCTTGCCGACGAGTGTGCGCTGGCGCGCGAGCTTGGCTATGTCGCCAAGATGGCCATTCATCCGGCCCAGCTCGACCCGATCAATGCCGGCCTCGCGCCCGATACCGCCGCCCTGGAATGGGCGCAGCGGGTTCAGGCCCTGCGCGAAGCCGATCCCGACGCGGCGTCGTTCTCGCTCGACGGACGCATGGTGGACGAACCGCATATCAAGACCGCCGCGCGTATTCTCGCGCGTCGCGATGACTCATAACGCCGGCCAATCCACGATCGATGAGCGAAACCCGCGATATCCCGCTCGACGAGCTCGCCCGGCTCGCGCACGCGGTTCTGCGCCACAACGGTTTCGACGCGGAACACAGTCGCGCGATCGCCGATACCGTGCTCGCCGCCGAACACGACGCCTGTCATTCCCACGGCATCTATCGCCTGATCGGTATCGTGCAAGCCTGCCGTGACGGGCTGGCCGATGGCTGTGCGGCACCGGATGTAATCGATCACGCGGCTGCCGTGGTGAAGGTCGACGCCCAGGGCGGATTTTCGCCGCTGGCATTCGAACGCGGGCTGCCGATGCTCATCGACAAGGCACGCCGTGGCGGCATCGCGGCGATGGCGATCAACCGCTGTTTTCATCTCACCGCGCTATGGCCCGAGGTCGAACGACTGGCGGCAGAGCAGTTGGTCGGGCTGGCGATGACGCCGAGCCATGCCTGGGTCGCGCCCTTCGGCGGCAAGCGCGGCCTGTTCGGAACCAATCCGCTGGCTTTTGCCTGGCCGCGCCCGGATCAGGAACCCTATGTGTTCGACTTTGCCACCAGCGCCATCGCGCGCGGCGATATCGAACTGCACGCGCGTGAGGATCGCGCCCTGCAACCGGGCTGGGCGCTGGATTGCGCCGGCGCACCCACCACCGACGCCCGGGCTGCGCTCGAGGGCGCGATGCTGCCTTTCGGCGGGCACAAGGGCAGCGCGTTGGCGACGCTCATCGAATTGGTGGCCGGCCCGTTGATTGGCGACCTGACCAGCGAACAGTCGCAGCACTTCGATGCCGGGCGTGGCGCAGCGCCGTTTCACGGCGAATTGATTCTGGCGCTCGACCCCGCTGCGTTCGCGCCCGATGCAACAGATCGCGATGTGGCCGCCGAGCGGCTGTTCGACGGCATCGTCGAGCAGGGGGCGCGTTTGCCGTCACAGCGTCGGCGCGCAGCGCGACGCCAGACGCTGGCGAACGGTTTCGTACGCGTGAATGCTGCGCTCGTCGACGAGCTGAATCGGCTTATCGACTAAGCACCGCCCGCGGCCTGATCCAGCCCGATCTAGCCCCAGACCTGTTCGGCGGTCTTTACCACGCGTTCGAGCTTGGCCCACTGATCATCCTCGGTGATCTCGTTGCCCTCGGCCGTACTCGAGAAACCGCACTGCGGACTCAGGCAGAGCTGGTCCAGCGGCACGTATTGCGCTGCCTCGTCGATACGCGTGGCCAGCTCGTCGTTCGACTCGAGCGTGGACAGCTTGGAGGACACCAGCCCGAGTACGACATCCTTACCTTGGGGCACGAAGCGCAGCGGCGCGAAGTCGCCCGAGCGTTCGTCGTCGTATTCGAGGAAGTAGGCATCGACGTCGAGTTCATTGAACAGCACGTCGGCGACCGGCTCGTAGCTGCCCTGGGCAAACCAGGTGCTGCGATAGTTGCCGCGACACAGATGCACGCCCACGGTCAGGTCATCGGGCCGGCCGGCCAGCGCGGCGTTGATCAGCTCCGCATAGCGATGCGGGAGCTCGTTGGGGTCGTCGCCGCGATCGGCCGCGGCGGCGCGCATGTCCGGGTCGCACAGATAGGCGAGATTGGTGTCGTCGAGCTGGATATAGCGACAGCCGGCGTCGTATAGCGCGCGGATTTCGTCGCGATAGCACTGGGCCAGATCCTCGAAGAACGCGTCGAGCTCGGGATAGGCCTCGATGTCGATTGCCGCGCGCCCGCCCCGGAAATGCACCATGGTCGGCGACGGGATGGAAACCTTCGGCATGACCTGGCTCTGCGATGCCAGGTATTCATAGTCGGCGACCTGGATATTGCGTGCGTGACTCAGTTTGCCGGTCACGCTGAGCTTCGGCGGGGTGAAGCCGTCGCCGGACGCCTTGGCGTTCGGATTGGCGCTAATGCCGCCGGTCACGCTCACACCGTCGAGCTGCTGCAGAAAATCCAGATGGAAATAGGCGCGACGAAACTCGCCGTCGGTCACGCATTGCAGGCCCACGTTCTCCTGTTTGCGCACCACGTCTGCGATGGCCTCGTCCTCGACCGCGCGCAGGGCGTCGGCGTCGATCTCGCCGCGGGCGCATCGGGCGCGGGCGTCCATGAGCGCGGCCGGGCGCAGCAGGCTGCCGACATGGTCGCAACGAAAGGGGGGACGGGTTCGGTTCATGATCTTCTCCGCGTCGCGTTCGAATCAAGAAGGCAGGGTGCAGGCCGGGTGGGGCGCTGGCAAACCACGGGTCGGTGCCGGCTCAGGCGTTTTCTTCCAGGGTCTCGAAGGGCAGGCCGACATAGTTCTCGGCGATGGTGGTCAGCCCGGCACGGGACTGGGTGTAGTAATCGAGCTCTGCGCGCTGCATGCGGCTGAGGAAGTTGTCGTTCTCGGAGAACAGGTGGAGGTTCGATGTCATCCACCAGGCGAAGCGCTCGGATTTCCAGACCCGGCGCAGGCAGGTTTGTGAATAGCGGGCGAGCAGGTCGGTGCGCCCGTCCTCGTAGATCTTCGTGAGCAGGCGAAACGCCGTGTTCACGTCGCTGCAGGCCAGGTTCAGCCCCTTTGCGCCGGTCGGCGGCACGATATGCGCGGCGTCGCCGACCAGCAGCAGCCGGCCATGCTGCATGGGTTCGGCCACGAAGCTGCGCAGCGGCGCCACGCTCTTCTCGATCGACTCGCCGGTCACGAGGCGATTGGCCACGTGCGCGGGGAGGCGGCGCGTGAGCTCGGCCCAGAATACGTCGTCCGACCAGTCGTCGGCATCTTCCGTATCCGGCACCTGGATGTAGTAACGGCTGCGCGTGGACGAGCGCATGCTGCACAGCGCGAAGCCGCGCTCGTGGCTGGCGTAGATCAGCTCCTCGTCCACGGGCGGTGTGTCGGCGAGCAGACCCAGCCAGCCGATCGGGTATTCGCGTTCGAAAGTCTTGAGCCGGTCGGCCGGGATGCAGGTGCGCGATACGCCGTGGAAACCGTCGCAGCCGGCGATGTAGTCGCAGTCCAGGCACTTGTGTTCGCCCTCGTGGGTAAAGGTCACGTAGGGGGCGTCGGTTTCCAGATCGTGCGGCTGGACGTCGTCGGCCTCGTAGCAGGTGGTGGCGCCAATGGCCGCGCGGGCATCCATGAGATCGCGGGTGACTTCGGTCTGGCCATAGACAAGCACGCTCTTGCCGCCGGTGAGTTCTTCCAGATCGAGACGAATCTGGCGGCCGCCAAAGGCCAGTGCGAACCCGGTGTGCGGCAGGCCTTCGCTGTCCATGCGGTCGGACACGCCGGCTTCACGCAGCAGATCCGCCGTGCCCTGTTCGAGCACGCCGGCACGAATGCGCGAAAGCACATACTCGTCGGACCGGCGCTCCAGAATCACGTTGTTGATGCCGCGCCGGGCCAGCAGCTGGCCCAGCAGCAGGCCAGACGGGCCCGCGCCAATGATGGCGACCTGGGTCTTCATGGCAATCCTCCGGTGGTTGGCCAGGCACTGGCAGGCGCCCGGCGCCGTTGTTGTATCTAGAAGTCGAAGAACACCGTCTCGCGCGGGCCCTGGAGATGGATCGCCACGCGATAGCGGGGCGTGTCGCCGCCGTGCTCGCGGGTGGCGATCAGGGTGTCGCGCCGTCCGGCAGGCACGCGCGCGAGAAACGGACAGGCGGCGTTGGCCTCGGCCTCGTCGTCGAAATAGACCCGGGTGTTCAGGTGGATGTTGATCCCGCGCGCGAACAGCATGAGGTTGATGTGCGGCGCCATGGGCGCGCCGCTCGGATGCGTCACGCGCCCGGGCTTGATCGTGTGCAGCCACCACTGCCCGTCATCGTGTTCACCCGGCGCGGTGCGGCCGAAGCCGCGAAAGGCGCGATCGGCACGGTAATCGGTCTGGTAAATGCCTTCGGCGTCGGCCTGCCAGGCCTCGACCAGAATGTCGTCGACCACGTCGCCGTTGCCGTCGATGACCGTGCCCACGATCTCGATAGCCTCGCCCGCGGCCTCGGCGGTGGCGATTTCCGGGCCGATCTCGAAGTCGCGTGGCGGCAGGCCGGCGACTTCCAGCGCCAGGCCGATATGCACATAGGGCCCGGCCGTCTGCGAGGGCGACTCCGGGTACAGAAGCTGGCCGTTTTTCGTGGGTTGCGTCATGGCCTAGCCCTGATTCTCGAAATAGGTCTGCAGCGCGCCGCGGGTCACGATGTCGAAGCGGTAGGCGAGGCTGTCCATCGGTCGCGAGCCAGCCTTGTCGAGACGCGCGACGAGCGTGTCGACGGCCTCCGCGTCATCGAGCGTGTTCACGATCGGGCACATCGGGATGAGCGGATCGCCCTCGAAATAGAGCTGGGTGATCAGCCGCGTGCTGATCGACGGGCCCATCACAGAGACATGGATATGTGCCGGGCGCCAGGAATTGACGTCGTTCGGCCACGGATAGGGGCCGGGCCGGATGGTACGAAAGCGGTACCAGCCGTCGGCGTCGGTGACCGTGCGGCCCACGCCGCCGAAGTTGGGGTCCAGCGGCGCCATGTAGGCGTCTTTCTTGTGTCGATATCGCCCGCCCGCGTTGGCCTGCCAGATCTCGACCAGCGTGCCGGCCACCGGCTTGTTGTACTGATCCACCACGCGCCCGTAGACGATGATGCGCTCGCCGATCGGCAGACCGTCGCGATCGGTGCCGGGGCGGAAATTGAGCAGCAGGTCGTTATCGACCGGGCCGAGGGCGAAGTGGTCGAAGTCGGGGCCGGTGAGTTCCGATGCGGTGGGCGTCTGCAGGCTCATCAGCGCCTGCTGCGGCGACCGGGCGACCGACGTCTTGTAGGCCGGTGCATAGGCCGGCGGGTGCCAGCCACGATCGCGCATGACGAAAGCAGTGCGGTCGTTCTGCGCCATGGGTATCTCCTGCGGTATCGCACGCGGCCGGCACGTATCGCGGGAGATGCGTCTGGACGGTGCACTTTGTTATGCGTTCAATTCTGGCGCAACGGGTGTCGCTGCCAAGTGAAAGTCACACCACTCGGCATAACCAGTCGGTTATGCGCTGTGATCTTCGGGCGGATAGTCTGCGGCCACCCGACGCAGGTGGTGGCAGAATGTCGACACCGCCGTGGATAGCGGATGACTGCTGTTTGTGGCGAATCCCACCGAGCCGCCACGCACTTCGATCTGGTGCGGCAGACGCACCATGTCACCGGTTTCGAGAAACGCGCGCGCCGTGTCTGCGGGGGTCACCCATACCGCATCCGATAAGTGAACATAGCGCGCGCTCAAGGGCAGGGAGAGCGTCTCGATCGCCAGCCGCGGCGGCTGCGCGGCCTGTTCGACCCAGAAACGTTCGAGCTGCTCGCGCAGCGTTGTCCCGCGCGGGGGCACGATCCACGAATAGTGGCCCGGTTCGCCGATGCGGTTGATGTCGGCGAGCAACGGGTGCTCGCGACGTACCACCGCGATCAGAGGTTCGTAATAGAGATGTTCGAACTGGAGATCACGAATCTCTTCGGCTTCGCTCATGCGCCCGAGCACGAGATCAAGTTCGCCCAGCCGCAGCCGTGCAAGCAGGGCCGCGCTCGTGCCCGTGTCGACCTCGATGCGCATTTGCGGATGGGCGCGATGCAGGTGTTCAAGCACGGCGGGCAGCAGTCCGCCTTCGACATTGGACAGGGCGCCAAGCCGAACCACGCTCTCGGTGCTGTCCTGGCGAATCGCCTCGATGCCTTCGCGCAACGAGCGCAGGGCCGGCGCGGCGTGCCGCAACAGCGTACGCCCGGCCGGGGTCAGCCGCACCCCGCGCGGCAGCCGCTCGAACAGCTTCACGCCGAGGCTGTCTTCCAGCTCGCGGATGGTCTTGGACATGCCCGGCTGGGTGATCGACAGTGCATCCGCAGCGCTTTTCAGGCGCCCGAGACGGGCGACCTCCTGGAAAGCGACCAGATGACGCAGCTTGATGGGCGAGTGGATCATGCGCGCTCACCGCTGCTGGCAGGCGCTCGCTTCAGGGTAGACACGCCTGATCGGGGCCGGCGAGAGCAGGGGTGCATGCGGCGGCTAGAGCGCGTCGCCCCAGCCCTGTTCCCTGGCCAGCTTGAAGGCATGATTGGCCGCTGGCACACCGGCATAGATCGCCACGTGCATCAGCGCCTGCCGCAGTTCGGGTTCGGTGACGCCGATCCGCTTCGCGGTTTTCAGATGAAGCACCAGTTCGCCGTCACGGCCCAGGGCGGCCAGCACGGCGACGGTGATCAGGCTGCGCTGCGAACGCGACAGGTCCGGGTTGCTCCAGAGCTCGCCCCAGGCGAACCGGGTGATGAGCTCCTGGAAGGGTGCGTCGAGGGTGGTGGTCGATTTCGATGCCCGTTCGACGTGTTCGGCACCCAGCGCGGACTTGCGGGTGTCCAGGCCCTCGTCGTAGGTACAGGGTGCTCGGCGCCCGCGCGTCTCCGGGTCGAGCCAGCGTGGAAGCCGCTCGGCGAACACGCCGGGCGCTTCGACGGACGGCACATGCGCTACGTCGGCCAGCGTGTCGAGGCGGGCATCCGGCATCTCGTCGGCGAGCGCCTGAAGCGTGGCCACGGGCGTTGCGGGATCGCCCGCCCCGGCCACCAGCTGCACGTGGACATCGACGGCGCCCAGCTGGCCGCGAAAATCCGTGGCGGCAAGCAACTCGCACAGCCGGGCGTAGCTTTCGTCGTCGGTACGCGCGAGCTGGTGGGCCCAGCCGGTCGCGCCCGCCGGGTTGCTTCGCTTGTAGGCCGCGTCGAACCAGCGTTGCGACAGTTCGCCAGCAAGCTGCCCGAGGCCCTCGCGACGCACGCGCGCGGCGCGCTCCTGCCAGGCATCGGGCGAACCGATCACGGCGCCGGTATTGGTCAACACCACGCCTTGAATCAACTCGGGCGCCTCGCGCAGCAGTGCCTGGCCGATCACGCCGCCGATCGACGTGCCCACGAAATGGCACTGTTCCATTTCCAGCCTCGTGAGCAGGGCGCGCGCGTCGTCAGCCAGGTCGCGAGCGCTGATCGGCGCGTTCACCGGCGCGCTTGCGCCATGGCCGGGCAAGTCCCAGCTGATACAGCGATAGCGGCCGTGCAGTGCGCGGATCACGTCGCACCAGACATCCTGCGACATGCCCAGCGGATGCGCGAACAGCAGCACCGGCAAGGCGCTCTCGCCACTGTCGCGATAGCAGATCACCCGGTTGTTGCATTCGACGAATGCCATGGCGGCTCCTTACGGGCGTCAGACCCGTTCGATCACGGTGGCGATGCCCTGGCCGACACCGATGCACATCGTACACAGGGCGTAGCGGGCATCCGTTCGTGCCATTTCATGCAGCGCGGCACTCACGATGCGTACGCCCGACATGCCCAGTGGATGCCCGAGCGCGATCGCGCCACCGTTCGGGTTGACGTGCGGGGCGTCGTCGGCCACACCAAGCTCGCGCAGGCACGCCAGGGACTGGCTCGCGAACGCCTCGTTGAGCTCGATGATATCCATCTGATCGATCGACAGACCGAGTCGGTCGAGCAGTTTGCGCGAGGCATGAACCGGTCCCATGCCCATGATGCGCGGCTCGACCCCGGCGGTGGCCATGCCGAGAATGCGCGCCTTCGGTTGTAGGTCGAACTGCTTGATCGCGGCGTCGCCGGCCACCAGCAGCGCGCCGGCGCCGTCGTTCACGCCCGAGGCGTTGCCCGCGGTCACCGTGCCGTCCTTGCGAAACGGCGTGGGCAGCTTGGCGAGTTTTTCCAAAGTGGTGTTCGCGCGCGGGTGCTCGTCGGTATCGAACACGATCGGGTCGGCCTTGCGCTGCGGAATCTCGATGGGGGTGATCTCGTCGGCCAGCCGCCCGGCCTCACGCGCGGCTTCTGCCTTTTGCTGGGAGCGCAGGGCAAAGGCGTCCTGATCCTCGCGCGAGACCTTGTACTGCTCGGCGACGTTCTCGCCGGTCTCGGGCATGGAGTCGATGCCGTACCACTGCTTCATCAACGGATTGACGAAACGCCAGCCGATGGTGGTGTCCTCCAGAATCTGCTGGCGGCTGTACGCGGATTCGGCCTTGGCGAGCACATACGGCGCGCGCGACATGGATTCCACGCCGCCGGCCAGCATCAGCTGTGTTTCACCGGCGCGAATGGCGCGCGCGGCGGTGCCGATGGCGTCCATGCTCGAGCCGCACAGGCGGTTGAGCGTCGAACCGGGCACGCTGGTCGGCAGGCCGGCGAGCAGCGCGCTCATCCGCGCCACGTTGCGGTTGTCTTCACCGGCCTGGTTCGCGCAGCCCATGATCACGTCGTCGATCGCGGCCGGGTCGAGGTTCGGCGCCTGTGCGACCACAGCCTTGATGATGTGCGCGAGCATGTCGTCCGGTCGCACGCTGGACAAGGTGCCGCCGAAGCGGCCGACCGCGGTACGGGCGGGATGGCATAGATAGACGTTTTCGGACATGTCGAGGCCTCGTTGTGGTTTGTGAGGTAAGCGTGTCGCGTTCGTACCGCACCGGCTGTTCGTGGTTGTCGGGCGTGTGCGCGGTACCGGTCTCGTCGGCAAGGCGCGTATCCGCAGCGGTGTCGTCCATGGCCGGGCTATGCGTCACGCACGGCGCGATACGACAACCGCGTGTTCGTTTTCTCTCGTCGCCTTGAGTCGTGCCCGGGAGACGCGAATGAACTGCGCATGTTTGGCGCAGTCGGCATGGCATAGAGAATCGACCTAGCGGACTGCTGCCATGAACTTTCGACAAACAGTGTGCGTAGGGCGAACACGCGTTTGTATCGCGAATAAGCTAAAGCGTGGATGTTATAGCGTCAACGCTGCGTCGGTCGCCATCAGCGCTATCGCGATTAGGGTGAGGGGCATTCTTAGAACGCTGACAGTGCAATGCGTACACGTTCGACTTGTGCTGCACCCGTACCGGTATGTGCGGCTGGATCAAGTGCCGCGCGCAGTGCGGCGTCGCCAATCACCGCCGCAACTTCGGGCTGTGCGAGGAGGGCGTCCGCCAAACCGCCGCCCGATTCCCGGGCGCTGGCGGTGGCCTGCTGAACCAGTTCAGCGGCGCGTTCTCGGTCGATATGCTTTGACAGTAAGTCTGTCGCCAGGCCGGTAAATATCGCGCCGCCCGTTAGGGCGAGGTTGTACCGCATCCGATCCGGATAGACAGCCATGCCGGGAAGCAGTTGCTGCAACGTCTCCAGCGCACCCTCGACGAGTAATACGCTGTCGACCAGCGGGGCCCATTCCGCATGCCATTCCCCCAAACCGCGCTCCATCGGTTGTGCGCCGGCATTGTGTAACAACCCGACGGCAGCATGAACCTGGTGTGCCGCCGCGCGGATGCGCGCACAGCCCACCGGGTTGCGCTTGTGCGGCATCGAAGATGACCCGCCGGCCCCGGTGGTGGCGGGTTCGCTGACTTCGCCGATCTCGGTCTGGGCCATCAACGCCACGTCGAGCGCGATCTTCTCCGCGGCGACGGCCACCGCGCCGAGGGCGTCGCCGAGTGCGAGCACCGGCTGGCGATCGGTATGCCAGGGCAGCATCGGAGAGGTCAGGCCCAGCTCGGCAGCGAGCGTGTCCATGAGGTCGAGCCCGTTATCGGCCAGGCCCGTATGCACGCCCACGGGCCCGCCGAACTGCACGAACAGGCCGTTCGCGGTGGTCTGCGTCAGACGTCGTTCGGCCTGGGCCAGCCCCCAGAGCCACTGCGCGACCTTGGCGCCGAAGGTGATCGGCATGGCCTGCTGCATCAGCGTGCGCCCGATCATCACGGTATCGACGTGGCGATCCATCAGCGCGAGGCCGTCGCGGCGGCAATCGGCCAGAAGTGTCAGACAGCGGTTCAGTCGTGGCTTGAGCACCAGCATGAGCGCGGTATCGACGATGTCCTGACTGGTCGCACCGCGATGAAAATCGCCGCGCAGCGCCGGTTCGAGCTGTGCCTTGGCCTGTTTCATGAACGGGATCGCCACATTGCCGCCATCGGCGCTGTCGGCCGCGAGCGCGTCCATATCGAAGGCGTCGACGTCGAGCTGGCCTTCGATACGCGCCGCGGTGCCGGAGGCCAGTAAGCCCGCGTCTTCCTGTACCCGCGCCAGCGCGATTTCGACGCGGCACATGGCCTCGACGAACGCGCGGTCCGAACAGGCCGGTTCGCCGGCACGACTCATGAAGGGATGGCGAATGAACGAATCGAGCATGGCAAGCGCATGTATGGGACAGGCGCCCGAGTGTGGCATGCCGCCCCGGGGATCGGTCAGTTCACCTGGCTGGCGATCTCGCGACAGGTCTTTTGCAGCAGCGGCAGAAAGCGCTGCATGAGCGTTTTCTTGTCCACGCGCGCGGCGTTGGTGCTGATGTTGATCGCGCCCAGCAGGTTGCCATGCATGTTGTAGACCGGCACCGCGAGCGAACGCAGGCCGGACTCGAGCTCCTGGTCGACCACGCAATAGCCCTGTTCGCGCGCCTCGTCGATATGTGCGCGCAGCTTGTCCACGTCGGTGACGGTTCGCGGCGTGTAGGTTTCCAGCGGCATGTCGCGAAGCATTTTCGACAGCGCGTCGGGTTCGAGCATGGCCAGGAGCATGCGGCCCATGGATGTGGTCGCGGCCGGCAGATGCGTACCCACCGAGAGCGCAATCGTCATCAGGCGGTGCGGTGCAGCGGAACGGGCGACATAGATCACGCTCGAACCCTGCAGCACGCCCATCGACGACGACTCGCCCGTCACTTCGGTGATGTGTTCGAGATGCTGTCGTATGACGGCCTGGTAATTGTTGGCCGACAGAAACGCATACCCCAGCTGCAGCGTGCGCGGCGCGAGTTCGAAATAGCGGTCCTGACGGCGTACGTACCCCAGTCCGTGCAGCGTAAGCAGAAAGCGGCGTGCCTTCGCGCGGTTCATGCCGGTTTGTGCGGCCACCTCGCTGAGCGTCATGCGCGGGTGTTCGGCGTCGAAGGCGCGAATCACCTGCAGGCCGGTGGCCAGGGCGGTGACGAAATCACGGTGATCGGGCGCCAGGCCCGCGGGGTTGTCGTCGATCGGTTCGGCGGCCACGTCGTGCTCGGAAAAGGTCAGGTTGAGCCGAAGTGTAGCAATGACTGGTGATGTTCGTAATGCGAACAGCGTTTCTTTGGCCCATTCGAGCGAACCTGAAGCCGGATAAATCAATGAAAATCAGGGGCTAAAAAGGACTCCGCTAGTGCCACGAAACGCCCCGGAACACGCGTCGATGGTACGCCTTGCGTGCGGCAGGGCGCTATGCGAACTTTCGTTCAGGCCCGTCACACATGGCGACGACGAGATCGGTGCCACACGTAGTGCGCCGGATATTCGAACGAGGAGGATACAGTGCAGGACATCAAACTACTGATCGGCGGCGAATCCCGCGCGGCGAGCAACGGCGCCACCTTCGATCGCTGTACGCCGGCCTCCGGCGCGGTCGCGACGCGCGCTGCTGCGGCGAGTGTGGCCGACGCGAATGCCGCGGTCGATGCGGCGCATGAAGCGTTCGCCGAGTGGTCGCAGGTCGGTCCACATGCCCGTCGCGCCAAGCTGCTGGCGGCCGCGGAGGCGCTGGAGGCGCGCACCCAAGCGTTCATCCAGCACATGGTCGATGAAACCGGCGCGACCACCGGCTGGGCGGGCTTCAACGTGCACGTGGCCGCCGGCATGTTGCGCGAGGCGGCTGCGCTCACGACCCAGGTCGCCGGACAGACGATTCCGACTGATGTCCCCGGCAACTTCGCGTTCTCGATGCGCGTGCCCTGTGGTGTCGTGCTGGGCATCGCGCCCTGGAATGCGCCGATCATCCTCGGAACACGGGCGGTCGCTACGGCGCTGGCCTGCGGTAACACCGTGGTGCTCAAGGCCTCGGAACAATGTCCGGCTACCCATCGGCTCATCGGCGAGGCGTTGGTGAGTGCAGGCCTCGACGCGGGCGTGGTCAACGTCATCACCAACGCGCCCGAGGACGCGCCCGAGCTGGTCAAGGCGCTCATCGAACATCCGCAGGTACGGCGGGTGAACTTTACCGGCTCGACCGCGGTGGGGCGCATCATTGCAGAAACCGCGGCGCGTCAGCTCAAGCCCGCGCTGCTGGAACTCGGCGGCAAGGCGCCGTTCGTGGTGCTCGACGATGCCGATCTCGATGCAGCGGTCGGAGCCGCGGCTTTCGGGGCGTTCTTCAACCAGGGCCAGATCTGCATGTCCAGCGAGCGGCTGATCGTGATGGACAGCGTCGCTGATGCATTCGTGGAGAAACTCGCCCGCAAGGCACAGCGCCTGCGCGCGGGTGATCCGCAGCAGGAAGACACGCCGCTGGGCACGCTCATCGGCGAACCGGCGCGCGTCAAGCTCAATGAACTGATTGCCGATGCGCGCGACCACGGCGCGGATATCGCCTGCGGTGGCGAGGCCGACTCGGTGATCATGCAGCCGACGGTGGTGGATCGCGTCACGCCCGCCATGCGGCTGTATGCGGAGGAATCCTTCGGTCCGGTCGTGGCGATGATCCGCGCCGACGACGAACAGGAGGCGATTCGGCTGGCGAACGACACCGAATACGGCCTGTCCGCGGCCGTATTCAGCGGCGACGGGGCGCGCGGCATGCGCGTGGCCGGTCGGATACGCTCGGGCATTTGCCACATCAACGGCCCGACCGTTCACGACGAGGCTCAGATGCCCTTCGGTGGCGTGAAGAGCAGCGGCTACGGCCGCTTTGGCGGTCAGGCCGGCATCGCCGAGTTCACCGAGCTGCGCTGGATGACGTTGCAAACCGGGCCCCGTCACTACCCGATCTGAGCCGGGCCACGCACCGGGGCCGCGCGATCACGCGGCCCCGGCAGCTCATGTCGTGCCGTGTTCGCTGCGTGTTTTCAGAAACGCCAGCGCCGCGGCGGCAATCACCGCGCCGCTGGCCATCACAATGGCTACGCCCTGCAGCCCGAAGCCGCCCTCGAACAGAAAGCCCGCGATGATCGGCGACAGCGATGCGCCGCCACGGCCGATGCCGATGGCAAAGCCGGTGCCTGACGCGCGTACATGGGTGGGAAAAGCCTCGGCAAACAGGGCATACAGTCCAACCACGCCGGCGTTGGTGAAAAACCCGGCGCTGGCCGCGATCAGCGCCAGCCCGGTCAGCGTGCTCTGGCCGCTGCCGAATACCGACACCATGGCGAACGAGATCAGCAGTACGGTAATCGTGAGAAGCCGCACCGGATAGCGACGACTCAGAAAGCCCAGCACCGCGCCGCCGATCGCGCCGCCCACGTTGGCCCAGACGAGAACGCCCGCGGCCGACGATGCTTCGAAGCCCATGTCGACCACGATCTTGGGCACCCATTTGAGGATGAAATAGAACGTGGCGATATGGGTGAAATAGGCCAGCGTCACGATCAGCGTGGTGCGATACAGCGCGGGGCTGAACAGGTCGCTGGTCGCGCCCTTGAATTCTTCCTTGCGGGGCGGCGGCAGGGCATCGGCCTTGGCGTGGCCCATGCGTTCGAGCGTGCGGTTGACGCGGTCGAGCGCATTGTTCGGCTGGCGCTGGCACAAAAACGCCACGGTTTCGGGTAGCCGAAACCACACGATCGGGATGAACAGCAGCGACACGCCGCCGCCGAACCAGAACACGGCCCGCCAGTCGTAGTACTGCAGCAGCCACGCGGCGACCGAGCCGCCGAGCACGGCGCCGATCGGGTAGCCGATGGCCATCAGCGACACGGCCAGATTGCGATTCTTGTCGTTGCTGTGCTCCGCGGCCGCGGCGTTGGTCGCGGCGAGCATGCCGCCGATCCCGAGGCCGGTGAGCAGCCGCCAGATCGACAGCGTGGTCACGCCCGTGGCGGTTGTGGCCAGCAGCATGCCTGCCGACATTACCACCAGGCACCCCAGTATCATCGGGCGCCGGCCTTTCTTGTCGGTGATGCCACCCAGCATTATTGCGCCGGCGGCCATGCCCATCAGTTCTACCGCGAGCACGAAGCCCAGCGCAGCACGGTTGATGCCCCACTCGGCAGCGATGCCGGGCGCGGCAAAACTTATCGAGAGTACGTCGAATCCGTCCAGGCCATTGAGGCAGATCGTGATACCGATAGCCATGATCTGATATGGCGTGAGCGTCGACCGCGCGACGATCTGATCGGGCGTGGTGGCCATGTGTCTGCTCCTCCGGCGTTGTCGATCGCGGGTCGGTCGAGCTTCCGATTGGGCTCTTGTACCAACCCGGCGGCCGGGTATCAGCGTACGTGCCGCGAACACGAGTTCGCAAAGCGATGTGCCGCGATGTGCAACGCCGGATAACGACTCGAGATGCTTGTAGCAAGGCCGGCCGCTACTGCGACCGTCGAGCAGGTCAGGCCGCGCGTACCCGCTGGACGCGGACGTCCGAGATATCGTCAGGCGGGGTCGTGAAACGCCAGACCAGTGGCGCGACATCGTTGACCGACTCGCCCGTGGGCGCTGCACCGCTGATGTGCAGCGCGATCCATTGCGCCAGCGACGCGCCCGGTTCGTGTTCGCGCTGTGGATTGTTGAATTGACGTTGTAGCAGTTGCCAGGAGATTTCGATGGCGAAGACAGCGCTGGCCGGGTAGTCGCGGCCGGGCAGGGTGGGGTTCGGCCGTGCCGGCAAGGCCACGTTCAAAACGGTGCCCGTGCGAGGATCGACATCGGAATGTCGGCCCAGCTCGATTTCGGCCCCGGCAGGCAGTGCCTCGGCCAGTTGGCGACGCAGCCCCGCGGCCCGCCAGCCCTCGAACGGGATGACGCGGCTGTGTTCGGTGACGACGGCGATCGCTTCCATGGAATCCCTATCGGCCGCCCGGCGCGGGCCTTGAGGGGTGCCGTGTTCGCGCGGTTATCGCCGTTCGCGCGCATCGCCTCGCGAGCGTGCCATCGTTCGGGAACTTGAAGTCGTCAATTAGTAGTAGCTCCCGTGTCGCGGTATGGCGCCGGCTTGCTGGTGTGTACTGGCGCTCGCAAAGCCTGCAGACCGCGCTGTCGAGCCTTGCGTGGCGGTTCGCGGGAAAACCGCGCGTGCGCGGCGCGCGGGTAACAAGCGCTTCGACCGCATTCGTGAATTGTCGTTTCACGAATATCGTGATTAGCTTTGCGGTCTTCGTGGGGCGCCTGGCGCGACCGGTATCCGGCCGGACCGTCCGCGAATACTTTCAATTTCAGGGGAGAGGTTCATGGTTCCGATTTACATGTCGCTATTGGCATTCGTGCCACTAGTGCTCGCCGGTGTGATGCTCATCGGCTTTCGCATGCAGGCTCGTACCGCGATGCCGGTGGTGTTCATCGTCACGGTACTGATCGCGCTGCTGGCCTGGGATATGAGCGTCACCCGTGTGGCGGCCTCCAGCCTGCAGGGGCTGATGCTGACGATCTCGATTCTGTGGATCATCTTCGGCGCCATCCTGCTCTTGAACACGCTCAAGCATTCGGGCGGCATTGCGGCGATTCGCAACGGCTTTTCCGGTATCAGCCCGGACCGGCGTATCCAGGCGATCATCGTCGCGTGGCTGTTCGGCTGTTTCATCGAGGGCGCCTCCGGCTTCGGTACGCCGGCCGCCGTGGCCGCGCCGCTGATGGTCGCCCTGGGCTTTCCCGCGTTGGCCGCGGTCGTTGTGGGCATGATGATTCAGTCCACGCCGGTGTCCTTCGGCGCCGTGGGTACGCCCATCATCGTCGGTGTGACCGGCGGTATTCAGAAGTCGCAGATCACCGAGCAGCTGGTGGCCAACGGCTCCGACTGGGAGCCGTACTTCCGGCTGATCACCTCGGAAGTGGCGATTACGCATGCGATCTGCGGCATCCTCATGCCCCTGATCATGATCACGGTGATGGCCCGCTTCTTCGGTGAGAAGAAGTCCTGGGGTGACGGCCTTGCCGTGGCGCCGTTCGCGCTGTTTGCCGGCGTGGCTTTCGTGGTGCCCTACGCACTGGCCGGCGTGCTTCTCGGCCCGGAATTCCCGTCGATGATCGGCGCCATGGTGGGTCTGGCCATCGTCGTGCCGGCGGCGCGACGCGGCTTTCTCATCCCCAAGGAGCCGTGGGATTTCCCGGAAAGCAGCAAGTGGCCCGAGGAGTGGATCGGCAACATGGAGATCAAGGCCGACCACGTCGCCGGGCGCACGCCGCTCACGCCGACGATGGGCTGGGTGCCGTACGTGCTGCTCGCCGCTCTGCTGGTGATCTCGCGCACGGTCGAGCCGATCACCAACGCGCTCAAGTCGGTTGCCATCGGCTGGAGCGACATCCTGGGTCAGGACGGCATCTCGGGCTCGATCCAGCCGCTGTACCTGCCGGGCGGCATCATCTGCATGGCGGTGCTCATCACCTTCTTCCTGCATCGCATGCGCGGTCCGGCCATGGGTGCGGCGTTCAAGGAATCGACCAACACGATTTTGGGCGCCGGCTTCGTGCTGATCTTCACGATCCCGATGGTGCGTATTCTCATCAACTCGGGTGTGAACGGTTCGGATCTGGTGTCCATGCCGGTGGCGATGGCGCAGCTGGTCGCCGACGGCGTGGGTCATATCTATCCGCTGTTCGCGCCGGCTGTGGGCGCACTGGGCGCTTTCATCGCCGGCTCGAATACGGTGTCCAATCTCATGCTGAGCGACTTCCAGTTCAACGTGGCCGCTACGCTGGGTCTGTCGACCGCCATGATGGTGGCGCTGCAGGCCGTGGGTGCCGCCGCCGGCAACATGATCGCCATTCACAACGTGGTCGCCGCGTCTGCCACCGTGGGCCTGCTGGGCCGCGAAGGCACCACGCTGCGCAAGACCATCCTGCCGACGCTGTACTACTGCGTACTGGCCGGCGTGATCGGTCTGATCGCCTTCTATGGCATCGGCGTGGTCGACGGCTTGATGAACTAGTCGTCGCACCCGACGAAAAGCGGCCGCTTCGGCGGCCGTTTTTCGTTGCGCCGGCGGCCTAATGCCGGTTCGTCACCGCGGCGAGTCGACGCAGCGTTTATAGTGGCCGCACTTCACCCTTTCATTTATCAGCCAACGGGAAACCCCGCCATGCAACAGAAATCCATAATCACGCTTGACGACGCAAACACCATTCTCGACGCGGCGCAGAAGGAAGCCGAGTCGCAGGGCTGGAACGTGTCGATCGCGGTCGTCGACGACGGCGGCCATCTGGTCGCGCTGCGCCGTCTCGACGGCTGCGCGCCCATGGGCAGCTATGTCGCCACCGAAAAGGCCCGCAGCGCGGCGCTGGGCGGCAAGGAAACCCAGGCGTTCGAGGACATGATCAACGGCGGGCGTGCCGCCTTCCTGTCCGTGCCCGAGCTCAAGGCGACCATGACTGGCGGTGTGCCGGTGATGGTCGACGGCAAGCTTGCCGGTGCCGTGGGCGTGTCGGGTGTCAAGCCCGATCAGGACGCGCAGACCGCGAAGGCCGGCATCGCGGCTGTGACCGGCTGATCGCGTTCGACAACGCGCGAAAGAAAAGCGGCGTCTGGCTTGGCCGGGCGCCGCTTTTTTTATGCGCGGCTGGCGCGGTTCAGCTATAGCCGTAGCGCGCGGCCACCGGGCCGGTGATATCACGGATGATGGCCAGTTCCTCGTCGCTGAAGGCGGGTTTGTAATAGCCGGGCATGCGCAGCCGCGACGCGGCGGCATCCAGCGTCGCTTCGTCCACGTCGAGCCCGCAGTGGGCATAGAAGCCGGTGAGGACCTCTTGCGAATTCGTGCACATGTCTTCATAGCGCACGATGAGCGCGGCATCCGCGAGTTTCGGATCGGCGTCGATACGATCGGCCACGTCGGCATAGATCATGGCCCAGTAATGGGCCCAGCCTTCCACTTCATGGCCGTCGGCCCAGAGATTTTCCACGCGCTCGAGCGTGGCCTGGTCGCCGGTATGAATCGGTCGGCGGTCCAGACCGAACTCGAAGTGGCCGACCCGCCGCATGTGCTCGAGGGCCCGTGGATGCGCGCGCTCGCCGGCCTCGAACAGGGTCTGCTGTTTCATCAGCGAGGCGATATGCCAGACCGGATCCCGGATCGGCAGCACGAACCGCGCGTCGTCGAACATCTTCTGCAGATACTGTAGCCGCATCAGGTTGTAATTGCCTTTTGCGGCATAGCGCTTCGCGTCGCGGATCGCGAGTACCTTGCGGATATGCTCGGCGTAGAACCGCTCAAATTCCGGTGCGCTCGTTCGGGCATTCAGTACGCTGCTGTGGCGCGGGTCGTGGGTGTCGGGGAAGAACGCCATCCACAACACTTCCTCGAACGCCTCGGGGCTTTGCGACGTGACCGCGATACCGTCGCCGTGGGCGCGTTCCTTGGCCGTCTCGTCGGCCTGGGGCACGCGTGCCAGCCAGCGGTCCCAGAGCCAGGGGGTGAATACCGGCGGAAAATCGCGATAGCGATGGGTGCCGACCGCGGGATGCTCGGCGAGCAGTTCGAGCAGAATGGTGGTGCCCGAACGCGCGAGCCCGGCGACATAGATCGGCGCATCGATGGTCACATCCGCGATGGCTTCGCCGGCCATGCGCGTATCGAAATTGCCGAGCCGGATGGCGCCGCGCGGGTGGCGATGCTGCCAGCCGCCGACCCGGTCGATCCATGTGGGCACGGCGAAACTCGCGATCGCCGCATCGCTGGGGCGTGATCGCGCCGTGGGTTTGCCGTTGTCGGCGGGCGCGGCGTTGGAGGCCGTGTCGTCCACGGCGGGGGACGGGTCTTGGTCGCTCATTCGATTTTCGCCCATTTGTAGATCAGCAGCGAGACGATGAACATCACCGGGATGAACACGAACAGCCAGGAGCGCATCCAGCCGGGTCCGAACGGGATCACCTCGAGCGTCGGCAATGCGATGCGAACCTGTTCGACCGGCGCATCGTCGGGCAGGTAGCCCAGCGGGTTTTCGGCCAGCCAGTGCCACCACGGCTGCTTGGTCACGATGCCCACGGGGGCGTTCATTTCGATGTCCACGATGGGCTCGCCGTCGGCGTTGACGCTTAGCCGGGCCGGATCGCGGTCGCCCTGCCAGTTCGTGGCAAAGCCTTCGGGGACGGTCTGAATCGTGGGCGGCGCGCCGCCTTCCGGCATGGCATGGCCGTAGTTCGTCTCAGCCCAGAGCAGCAGCGCAAGCAGGGGCAGAATCGCGAGCAGGGTGCCGGGTACGACCAGGCCGACGTGGCGAAACGCGCTGACGAACTGATCCTTGATCAGAGGCCCGGCGTCGGCGAAATCGCCGTCGAAAGCGTTGAGCCGCTGACGCGCCGCCTTGGCTCGGCGCTTGGCCTCGCCGATGCGCGACTGTGGCGATAGCAGCTTGTAGAGAAACATCGTAACCACGGCGCCCAGCAGCGCCCATATTGCGAGTCGTACGGCGGCCGGCAGCACGCTGGCCATGGCGGCGTCCAGCAGATCGAAGATCGGTGCCGGCAGATCGAAAAGCCCCATCGGCTGTCTCCAGAAACAAAGGCGCTGCCGGCAGGCCGCTTACCGCGGCCCGGCGGCAGCGCCGAGGCGTGGTTACGAGTTGGACGAATGCTCGTGCGAGCTGTCGCCGTGATGTGCCGTCTTGTCGGCGGCCGCGGCGTTGGCGGCTTCCTCCTTCTTGCGCCGGCGCATCCGGCGGATCGGCCAGAGCACGACGAACAGCAGCGCGGCGCCGATCGCGGCGACCACGCCCCAGAGCGCGCCGAGCAGGCTCAGGCCTGCACCGGGACCGACATAGGCCTGTGCGGCGGCAAACGGGGCCAGCATGAGGGCAGCTGCGAGGCCGCTGCGAATCAGGGGCGTCGGGGTCTTGTGGCTGAGCTTATTCATGACGTTGTCCTCCTAGGGGGTCTGAATGCTGTCGCGAAATTCGGGGGTGAGTTCGTCCGGGTGCAGTCGCTGGCCGGACGACACCACCGGGATGTGCTGATTCTCGTCTCCGGCGCGCTTGGGATTGAAGAACTCCCAGACGATGCTGCCGTCGCGTGTGACCTCGAACAGGCGTCCGCCATCGGACTCGGTGATCAGACGGTTCCCGTTCGGCAGGGTGATGAGGGCGCCGCGCAGCCGGCTTTCGAACGGATGCGCCTTGTCGCCTTCGTAGCGCCAGACGATTTCCTCGGTCACGGGGTCGACCTCAAGCGCACGGGTGAGGTTTTTCGGCAGGAAGTGGCCGTAGTTGTCGAACAGGGTGAAATTGCCGTTCGGCAGCGCGCGGGCCGAATGCTGGCCGAGCCAGGAGCCGGACATCGCCCAGGTCAGCTGGCCCGAGTCCAGATCGATCAGCGCGGGCGTGCCCGGATGCCGAAACGACACCAGGACCTGGTTGCCGCGCCCTTGGGCCGGCTCGAAGGACTGGGCGAGCTCATCGTCGACGAACTGGACGCTGTTGGTGTGCAGCGGGTCTTCCACCGCGAAATGCGCGATATTGGTCAACAGCGGCTGAAAGCGGGATTCGTAGAACGACTCGAACAAGGGAATCTTGGACTGTTCCTCACCGGTCTCGCCGTCGAGCACTACCACGTAGTCGTTAAGAAACGGGTTTGCCAGCGCCGGGAAATCCTCGAATTTCTTGTCCGAGAATGCGTGCGTGAGCACGACGACGCGCCCGTCCGGCGTGATGTCGAAATCGTGATGCGTGGCGCCGTGATACTTCCAGATCACGTTCGAGTCGGCCTCCAGGCGAACCATGCCGTAACCCCAGGGGGTATCGCCCGCGGTGATATAGATGGCGAGCAGATCCCCGTTCGGGTACATGATCGCCTTGCGCCAGTACATCAGGCCGTCGTCCTGGGCACCACGGCCGGCGGGGTTCGTGGACCAGAGCTTGCTGTAGGGCAGGGTCCAGCGATGGACTTCGTTGCCGTCCATGTCGACCAGCGAGGCGACCGGACCGCCGCCAGATGTGTAGAGCGTATAGCCTTCGTAGGCGCGCGCGGGATCATGGATGGTGACGCCGCGACGCTCCGTGCGGGCGATGCGCCACTGGTCGGTCTGCGTGTAGGGATCGTCGATCGAATCCTGCACAATCAGGGCGTGCCCTGCCTTGTACGCGTCGTTGACGAATTCGTAAGGAAACACCTTGGCGAGCACGACCATGGTGCCGCCAAGAAAGGCGAGAAAAAGACACGCCACGAAAAACGCCGCAAAACCGACGCGATCCGCCTTATCCATTTGTTGAACCCTTGATCCAGGGTCCCATACACCGCGTTCAGACCTGAATCGCGGCGCCCTCGGCTCGATTAGGACATTAGCATTTTTCTAAAGGTTCCGTTAGCGAAATGTCATCGATATGGTGATGTCGCGCCGGAATTCGCGTCGCTGCTATGGCCGTGGCTGATCACATCGATCGCACCTATCTGCGCGCGTCTATACGAATGTACACGCCCTCGTCGGGCGCCTGCGTCGCGTTGTCGAACGCCAGTTGCTGCCACTGACGGCGCGGCAGCAGCCGCTGTGTGGTCACCGTGCGCGAACCGTTTGCCCCGGCATAGGTGAAGGCGATGGAAACCGTCATGTCGCCGCTCGCGGCATCGCTCACGGTGTAGTCGAGTCGCGCATCGCGCGTTGCGATACGCCCGGCATCGCGCGCGGCCACGGTGAATTCCAGCCGCCGCGGTTGCGCGGCGGCGGTGGTCTGTGGGTCGGGATTCGCGCCGTAGCGGATCTGCACCGTGAACGGCTTGTCCGCGGCGCGATCATTCGCCGACTGGGCGAACGTTGGCGCGGCCGCCCACAGGCTCAGGATGAACAGGCCGATAGTCGGGCGGAATCCTTTTCTGCGCATCGCGGACCCCCTGCAGCCTTGGCTGCCGTACTTGTGGTGCCAGCGCCCGGCTCATGCCCGGTGACCGGCCATTGAACCGGTTATAGCACGGCCCGCGCGTGTTTTGATCAGCGTGGGGTTGGCTGCGTACGCGGTGCGGTATCTGCGGTGAGCGCGAGCAATCGCTCGGAGAGCACTGCCAGCAGCGCGCCGTAAAGCGGCAGGAACAGGCACAGGCTGATCAGCAGCTTGAAGGCGTAGTCCACGCAGGCGATCTCGAACCAGTGTTCGGCCATGAACGGGTTCGACGACCCCACGAAGGCGATCGAGAAGAACAGCAGCGTATCCAGTGCGTTACCCACCACGGTGGAGGCCGCAGGCGCCACCCACCAGCGCGAACGGGCGCGCAGCCGGCGGAACACGCCAATATCCAGCAGCTGACCGAACAGATAGGCACAGAAGCTGGCCAGCGCGATGCGGGCGACGGCTGCGTTGAATTCGATCAGTGCGTCAAAGCCGGCGAAGCGGGCATCGACATAAAGCACCGAGAACAGATACGACACCAACAGGGCCGGGCCCATCACCGCGAACACGATCCGGCGGGCGGTCGCCGCGCCGAAGATGCGAACCGTCAGGTCGGTGGCCAGAAAGATGAACGGAAAGCTGAATGCGCCCCAGGTGGTATGCCAGCCCAGCAGCGTGAAGGGCAGTTGCACTAGATAGTTGCTGGCCGCGATGACGACGATGTGCAACGCGGCGAGGGCGATGACGACACGACGCCACTGGGCGTCGGAAAGCACGGACATGGGCATGACCTTTTTATTGACGGGGTGAGGGAACCCGTGAACTCGTATGACGCGAGCCTGCGCAGGATACTAGCTCGGCTCGCGCGCGTCTGCCGGCGGGTCGTACGCGCCGGCGGCGATGGCCTCCAGTTCGGCGTAGAGGTCGGCTTCGGCGTGGATGCTGCGCAGAATCCAGTACAAGCCGCTGAGCGTGCGCATGAGAAACACCAGTTCCGGCGCGGCGTTGAACAGCTTCCAGTGGCGCAGCGACTTGCGAATCTCTCCGCGTATGGATTCGATCAGCCCGTCGTCGCCGAACACGTAGTGCGGGTTGTCGCGCAACGGGCCGAGCGAAGCCGCCGCATGACCGGCGTAGATCTCGGTATACAGCTCGCTGTGGCGCGCCCAGCTGCCGGGTGGCACGACACCAAGGCGCTGCAGTGCGTCGTGTACGTCGGCCCAGCGGCTTTCCAGTGCGGCCGCGACCACGTCACGCAAGCCGGCCCGGGTTTCGATGTCGAGGCGTTTCACGCAGCCGAAATCGTAAAGGGCCAGCCGGGCGTCGTCGGTCACGCCGAAATTGCCGGGGTGGGGGTCGGCATGCAGTACGCCGTGGGTGAACACCTGGCGGTTGATCGCACTCACGATCGCCTGGCCGAGATCGCCCGGTGCCTGGTCAATGGGCGCCGAGGGCACATGACTGGTCACGAGCACGGCGTCGGTGCACAGCTCGGGTGCCGGTTCGGGCAGCACGAAGCGAGGCAGGCCGATCGCACGCAGCGATTCGAGGTTGCGCAATTCGTGGCGATAGTCGGTTTCCTCGATGAAGCGCTCGCGCAGTTCATCGAGCACGGCGTCGATATCGCTGCCGCGAATGGGCAGAAACCGCGACAGCTTGAGCAGGCGGCCGAGGTTGGCGATATCGGCATCCACGGCATCGGCCACGCCGGGATAGCGGATTTTGATGACCACGTCGCGGCCGTCCGCCAGTTGGGCGCGATGCACCTGGCCGATGGAAGCCGCGGCCAGCGCGCTCTCGTCGATATGCGCCACGAGCGCGCGCTGTTCTTCGGTCCACGTCGCGTCGAGCACGGGTTCGAGCCGTTCGAAATCCCAGGGCTCGGCGTCGCGCTGAAGGCGCGCGAGCTGATCGGCCAGCTGTTCGGGCAGGAAATCGCGGTACTGCGAGGCGATCTGGCCGAGCTTCATGGCCGCGCCGCGCAGCCCGCCGAGGGTGTCGAACCAGTCCTGGCCGGTCTTCTGCCAGCTTTTGGCGCGATCGTAGCCGGGCATGGTGTGCAGCACGCCGCGGCCGAGACTGCGCACGCCGGCGCCGATGATGCGCCGGCGGCGGGAGCGTTGTTCGTCGTTATTCGAAGCCATGAACCGGAATATCGCTCTCGTTGCGAAGCCAGCCATAGAGCGCCTGCGCATCGCTCGGGCGTACCTGGGTATTCGGCAGCACCGCGGTCGGATGCGGGGTGCGGTCTAGAAAGAACTCGCCATGGCAGTGCTTGGCCGCTTCGGCCGCGCCCAGCCAGACCGCGGTATCCGCGCCCATGCGCGCATCGCGCAGGAATCGGCCCATCACCTTGTCGAAGCCCGGCAGGGATTTCGTCACCCCCGGCGTCGCCGCCCAGCCGGGATGCATGGCGTTGAACCGCACGCCGGCATCGCCGTAGCGACGCGCCCAGTGGCGGGTCAGCGCGACGAGGCCGCGTTTGGCGCGCGCGTAGGCCTTGCTGGCGCTGTAGTCCGACTGTTCGAGATTCATATCGTCGAGCACCAGCGGCTGCAGATACATGCCGCCGCTGGACATGTTCACCACGCGTGCGTCGGCAGCGATGAGCGACCCCATGAGCGTTTCCGTGAGCACGAAGGGTGCGACCAGGTTGATCGCCAGCGTGCGCTCGAAGCCGTCGTCGGTGAGCGCGTGCGTATCGAACATCGCACCGGCGTTGTTCACCAGCACATCGATACGCGGAAACCGTTCGGCCAAGCGTTCGCCCAGGGCCCGGGTCTCGGCGACGTCGATCAAATCGGCCTGTTCGGCATGGATACGCGCGATATCGCCGCCGGCGAAATCGTGCACGGTCTGGCGCGATG